>Ga0265295_1005722_pt1 | contig 15594 bp, 16 predicted proteins | sample Munlansysbiofilm_FD_192503 | JGI IMG/M metagenome (GOLD analysis project Ga0265295, IMG submission 192503) | Leachate microbial communities from a municipal landfill in Southern Ontario, Canada - Methane capture system biofilm | ecosystem: Engineered > Solid waste > Landfill > Unclassified ... | reverse complement strand
TAGACAGTTTAGCTTTAGATTTTGACGATTCAGGATTCCCACCACTCGTAAGAGTTGATTTTGATGATTCAGGATTTCCACCACTCGTGAGAGTTGACTTTGATGATTCAGGATTTCCACCACTCGTGAGAGTTGACTTTGATGATTCAGGATTTCCACCACTCGTAAGAGTTGATTTTGATGATTCAGGATTTCCACCACTCGTAAGAGTTGATTTTGATGATTCAGGATTTCCACCACTCGTAAGAGTTGATTTTGATGATTCAGGATTTCCACCACTCGTAAGAGTTGATTTTGACGATTCAGGATTCCCACCACTTGTGAGAGTTTAATTTTTATAATTGAAAATACAGCACAATTATAACATAGAAAACTGTACACAAAACAACATGCATGAAAAAATATTTCACAAATGTTTCTTTCAATGTTGTTACAGGTTAATTTGCAAATTAACCAATAACTTAAGAAAATAATTCCCTGTTAGTAAAGTAATTTTAGCCTTAATACACGTAGTATAGGTTAAACAGGGATCAACTGATAGATCGCGTTGAATCATGTGAGGTCATTTAGACATAGCTATTTTACTTGGAAGGATATGATTATCTATGAAGAACATCGTAAAATTTTCTTTTTTCACCGGGTTATTCTTAACCATTTATCTTAAAGGCGCAGATTGGATTGAATACATCATACCTCAACAAGATGCAAACACAAATACATCATTGCTCTTTCAGTATGGAGGAATGATTGGATTTAGTTTGTTCATCATTTTCATTGTGATGTTACAATCTGATGGCATACAAAAAATTAAAGCATGTAAACCTAAGTTATCACAATGGATTTACATTTTGTATGTCACATTAGGCCTTACCTTTATAGGGTTTACTTTAGTAACATTTAAACTTCAAATTGCAATTATCATGGCTCTCCTTTTCATGCTGGTTACAGCTATTCTCGATATGATTCGCGACAAGATCATTCAAGAATCAGATGGCAATCCTTTGCATGCAAAAAAAATCATGTAGTTAATCCCCCCTTTTTTAAACAAATCCAATCATCTCTTTTGTAAAAAACCTCCTTTGTGTGTATCATAAAGGTGAGAGGAGCTGTTACCATGTCAGTAAAAAATATCATTAAGAATCGAGTGAGTACAAAAAAATACACTAATGAATGGGTAAATCCCAAAAAACTAATTGAACTTTTGAATATAGCAGTTTATGCACCTAACCATAAAATGAGACAACCTTGGCGTTTTATCATTCTTGAAGGATCCGGGAAAGACAAGTTTCTTAACAACTATTTAGCATTATTCAAGGAAAATGTCCGTGATGAACAACAAAATTTATTATCAAAAGTTATGGAGGCACCCGCAATTGTTGCCGTATTAATGGAAAAAAATCCATCTTTATCAGATGAACTAGAGGATTTACAAGCCTGTGCTGCTTTAATTCAGAACTTTTTGTTATTACTCGAAGAAGAAAAAATGGCAAGTCATTGGAAGACACCTAAGTATATTGAAACTGATAAGTTCAAAGATGCTTTGGGAGTCAAATGTAATGAGCTTGTTGTTGGATTAGTTATGGTCGGATACCCCCTTGTTAAAGCTGAACCAAAGATTAGAAAAACAGCTGAGTCTATAACAACTATTTACTCGTAAAAAAAGGACACCATGAGTGTCCTATAATTCTACATAAACCTTTCCTTCCTTAATTTCAACGGGGAAGGTTTTTAATTTTTTTGTTGGCATTTTAATGAAACCCACATGTGCTTTTTCGATGACATCACCAGTTTTTACATCAAATTTAGCATGGTGTGCATGACACTGAATGCGTTCATCATCTAATTTTCCTTTTGAAAGTGATGCACCAAGATGGGTACATTTGTCTTGAATTGCATAAATCTTATCAGCGAGTAATGTGACCATGACAGGTGTCTTATCAATGACCACACGTTTTTTGAAATCTTTCTCAAATTCTTCGAAAAGTCCAACATAATGTAACATGATAATACCTCCTTTATAGCCCTATTATATATTGATTCGTGCAATTTGTCTTATTAAAACTTATATTTAAAGGCTCTTGTTGCATGAACTGCGTTTTTCCATCCTTTGATGTATGACTGTTGTGTTACCTCATCCATGTGTGGTTCATAAGATCTTGCTAATTGCCACGAAGATCGAATATCATCTTTTGTTTTCCAATATCCTGTTGCAAGTCCCGCAAGATAACAAGCACCTAATGCTGTCGTTTCTAAAATCTTAGGCTGATCGACTCTTAACCCTAAAATATCAGATTGAAATTGCATTAAAAATTGGTTGATGGTAGCTCCACCATCGACTTTAAATGATTTGATAGGCAATTTTGTGTCTTCTTCCATGGCACGCAAGACATCCATGGATTGATAGCAAATCGATTCAAGTACAGCTCTAGCAAAATGCTCTTTTGTTGTACCACGCGTTAAACCAAACATGGCACCACGAGCATCGGAGTCCCAATAAGGTGTTCCTAAACCAACAAATGCAGGGACAATATAAACGCCTTCATTTGAAGGTAGTGATTTTGCTAAAGCTTCTGTTTCTGAAGCATTTTCAATAAGTTTGATACCATCTCTTAACCATTGAACAGAGGAACCTGCAACAAATACACTGCCTTCTAGTGCATATGTCACCTCATGATTTATTCCCCAAGCGATGGTTGTAAGTAAACCATGTTCAGAGACAATAGGTTTGTTACCTGTATTCATCAGCATGAAACAACCTGTTCCATAGGTGTTTTTTACCATGCCTTCATCAAAACAAGTTTGTCCGAATAATGCTGCTTGTTGATCACCTGCGATTCCAGCAATAGGAACTTCAGCACCAAAAAAATGATGGGGTGCAGTATAACCATAAATATGTGAACTTGAATTAACTTCAGGAAGCATGGATCTTGGAACTGTTAAGATTTCTAAGAGTTCGTCATCCCATGTTAGGTCATGAATATTGTACAAAAGTGTACGAGATGCATTGGTGTAGTCTGTGATATGGATGCCTTCACCTGTTAATTTATAGACAAGCCATGAATCAATCGTTCCAAATAAGAGGTCGCCATTTTCTGCTTTTTCACGTGCACCTTGCACGTGATCCAATATCCATTTAATCTTTGTTCCCGAGAAGTAAGCATCAATAAGTAAACCTGTTTTCTTTTTAAATAGGGGACCATAACCTTTCGCATTCAGGTCATCGCAAATATCTGAAGTTTGACGAGATTGCCAAACAATCGCATTATAGATAGGTTGACCATTGTGTTTATCCCAAACAACGGTCGTTTCTCTTTGATTAGTAATTCCGATTGCTTCGATATCTTGTGGTTTCAGATTAGCTTCAAGAAGAACTCTTGCCATAACAGCTAACACACTGACCCATATTTGATGAGGGCTATGCTCAACCCACCCAGGTTTAGGATAAATCTGTTTAATATCTTCGCTTGCTAAAGCAACAATGTTTGAGTCATGATCAAAGATAATGGCGCGTGTGCTTGTAGTTCCTTGATCAATTGCTAAAATGTATTTCATGGATATCTCCTTTGGCATGATTTTATTAAATGGCTTTTGTAGCAACCACATCAACGTGGGTCTCTAAAATGTTTTGTACGATTATATCTCCTATTTTAACACTATTTGTCACAATCACGTTATCGAGTTCTTCCATAATTTTAAAAATAAGTTCTTTAGGGATTGGATCTTTCGTTTTTACAGATAGTCTTGGTATGTCAGGGAACGATGTTTTTACAGTCGTTGTTAACATTCTTTTTGGAGCAGTCATTTCTGCAATCGCATAAACTTTTCCTCTTGAACATTTATTGCCAGAAACACTCAACTGATCATCGACTTTTAGATGACATCCTACAGGACAAACAATACATGTTAATTCTTTCATAGTGCTTCCTCCAGTATCACAGTAATTGGATCAAATGAGATAAAATCATCGGGTTGTAAAATGATATTCTCCATTTCAGCAGGAGCGATATATTTGGCTTTTTTTGTCATAATCACCTGATTATTTTGATAAACCTTAAAGGTACCAGCGATCATTTTTTCTGTTGTTCGAAATGATAGTGTTACAGGTTCATTGAGATGACTATAATCAATCAGTTGTGGAACAACATAACGAATCTTAGCACCTGGATTAACTTTGAGATGTTCGCGACTTTGTTTTTCATCACTTAATATATAAGCTTTCGCGTATTTCCCTGCTTTTTCACCTTCTTCACTCACCCAATCGACGAGATCATGAACATGAAGTGCATTTCCACAGATAAACAATCCATCAACACTCGACATGAGATGTTGATTAACTATAGCGCTTTTTGTTATATCGCTTTTTTCCATCTTAAGTGAATCAAATAAAGTAACATCAGGTATGAGGCCTATTGAGAGAAGGAGTGTATCAACTTCAAATTCTCTCTCTGTTCCTTCGATGGGTTCAAAGCGTTCATTTACTTTTTGAATGGTAATCTTTTCTAATACATCTTTTCCTTTAATATCAGTAATGGTATGTGATAGAAAAAGAGGAATATCAAAATCATCTAGACATTGAACAATATTGCGTGTTAAACCATTCGAATAAGGCATAATTTCTGCAACACCTAAAACCTTTGCGCCTTCAAGTGTCATACGACGTGCCATAATGAGTCCGATATCACCACTACCTAAAATAAAAATATTTTTACCGACTAAATAACCATCCATATTCAAATAACGCTGTGCACTTCCTGCAGGCATTATGCCTTTAGGACGTTCACCAGGTATTTGGATTGCACCACGTGTTCGTTCATAACATCCAGATGCAATGATAACGGATCGACTTGTAATATGTTGATAACCATCTTTTTCACTGGTTACTGTAAGCATAAAATCATCAGGTTTTGTGATGTCAATCACTGTCGTTCCCAAAAGGACTTCAATGTTCTTATGCTGGAGTTCGTCAATATAACGCATCGCATATTCTGGACCTGTAAGCTCCTCTTTAAACATATGAAGACCAAACCCATTATGAATACACTGATTAAGAATTCCACCAAGAATAAGTTCACGTTCGATAATTAAGATATTAAGATTTGCATCACTTGCTGCAAGGGCTGCTGATAATCCAGCTGCACCTCCACCAATAATGACAAGGTCAGTTTTTATCATGGATCTTTGTCTCCTTAATAAGTATCGGTGTATCTTTTTGATAATAGTTAATGTGCGATAGAGGTTGATTGGTTTCTCGAGCAATGATTTTTATCACTTGACCTTCACAATAACCGCCTTGACATAGACCGCTTCCCGCGCGCGCGCGTTTCTTTATTCCTTTAACAGTATCATTTCCTACAGGACCATGTATAGCATCGATAATTTCTTGCTCAGTGATTTTTTCACATTTGCACACTAAATTTCCATACTTTGGTTTTTCTTGGATCAGCTTAATCTTCATGTCATCACTTAATTTATGGAACACGATAGGTTTTTCTCTCATAGGATCAAAGTTCTTTTTTAAAGGTGCATTGATACGAATGATGTCTTCAATTAAATATTTTGCGATAGCTGGGGCTGCTGTTAATCCTGGAGAATCGATACCAGCAACATGGTAAAAACCTTTATTTATTTTTGATTCTTGAATATAGAAATCATCATAAGTTGAAGAAGCTCTTATACCAGCAAAAGTGCGAATGATCATATGGTATGGTATCTGATTGGATAAGGAAAGTAGGTCATGTCTAATTTTCTTCATGCCTATTAAAGTGGTAGAAGCTTCATCTTTTTCATCAATATTTTCTGATGTAGGACCAAGCAAAACATTCCCGTGGACCTGAGGAACAATTAAAACTCCTTTTCCTGCTTTCGATGGGATTGGATAGATGACATGTTTAAATAAATCTTTTGCTTTGCGATCCAATACAAAATATTCTCCACGGCGTGGTGTAATTTTTAAAGGAAAATCATCTTCAATCATTGATGCAATATGATCGCTTGAAACACCACTTGCATTAATGATATTTCGTGTATTGATAGGTTCACCATTTTCTAAATATATACGATAAGTTCCATTGATTTTATCAATCGAAACAACATGACTATTACGTTTAAATTCAGCACCATTTTTAATCGCGTTACTTACTGCAGAAATCGCAACTTCCCAAGGGTATGTGACTTTTGTAGAGGGTAGAGATAACGCTTTTGTTATGGAAGAACTTAAGAGAGGTTCAGCTTCTAATATCTCTTTTTGCGATATAAAATGGATGCTTTGAACACCATTATTAACGGCTCTTTTATAAAGCTCTTCGAGTGCCTTTTCTTCCTCTTCATCGTGTGCAACAACAAAAGCACCCGTTCGAAGAAGAGGAATATTCAATTCCTTTTCAAGCTCGTCATAAAGCCGATTTCCAGCAACACACAATCTTGCTTTTAGTGTGTTCTCCTTCGGGTCGTGTCCTGAATGGATGATTGCGCTATTCGCTGTTGTTTGATGACTCGCAATATCATTCTCTTTGTCTAAAATCAAAACAGAAACTTCGTATTTTGAAAGTTCCCTTGCAATCAGTGATCCGATAATTCCAGATCCTATAATGACATAATCGTACATAAGTCCTCCTATAAATTAAAAAGAGAAAAAACATGAATCGTATGTTTTTTCTCTTAGCTCTTTTTTTTGATTAACATGACTTACCAGAATTTAGGATTACTGGTTGTTACTGCAATTGCTCCAGCTGATAGACATGCTTTAATTTGCTCTTTTGATCGAATTAAACCACCCATCATAATTTCACAGTTGATCCTTGATTTGATTTCAGATATGATGTCTATGCAAAGTGCTGGAAGTACTTCTAGATAATCAGGGTTTGTTTTTGCTGCAACGTCTAAACTTTGTTCTAATGATATGGAATCCTTTAAGAAAAATCTGAGAATACCAATCACTTTTCGTTTTTTGCATATATCAATGACTTTCGGTTTACTCGAAATGATACCATCAACTTTAAGTGATTGAATTAAGTAGATTGCACCGTACTCATCTGAATTTAAACCTTTGATAAGTTCGGAGTGTATAAGTACTTTTTTATGATGGTTTTTCATTTCCAAAACGAGTTCTGGTAATTGTGCAAGCTGGAAGTTCATGAGGATACCATATGTTAAGTGACTTTGTAGAAATGCTTTGAGTTCTTGGTGATTACTGATTGCAGGTATAACCTTTTGTTCATGAAGCATGCTGTGGTTTCCTCCTTAATAAAATAAATAGCAAAATCAAAAATGCTCTCTGCATTTTTATGACTTCGCTCTTGATCTCTATAGCTTCTTAAATTCTAATTTGATTATATACGAGAAATGACTTTTAGTCAAGGTAAACTGCAAAACCCATGTTTTTACATTATGATGCTTTCATATCGACGACATCAAGTTCTTTTAGATAAATGTCTAAAGCATAGGTAATCGATTCATGAATAGCTGCAACAATATCATCTTCAGGCAATTTTAAATCATCAGATAAAGAAGGATCTATATACGTATGTGCTGCCATAAGATGGATAAAAAATTTCGGGTTTAAACCAGGCTCAACACCTTTTTTATCATAAGACTTTTGCATCGACTTGATGCCAAGTTGAGCTAGCCAGTTAGGAACTGTAATCACTTTTTTTCTCATGTTCATCGCATCAAGGACATGCTTGATCATTTTTTTCCAAGTCATATTGATATAAGATATAGGATATGCTGTTTTATTCTTTCCATATAAAATGGCGTGATAGATTGCAACGCCTATCTGTTTGACTGTAACCATCGATGTTCCACCTTTTGGGAAAAAGATGACAGAGGGCTTATAGAAGCGCTCAATAAAAATTGACCAAACAGGTTTTCTTCCCTTTTGAATACCAAAAATATAGGGAAGCTCTAAGACGATTACTTGGAACGACTCATCAGCAAAAGAGAAAGCTGTTTCTTCTTGAATCAAGCGACTTTTGATGTAAGGGTGATGCATATCTAATTTTAAATGTGTCCAAATTTTAGCAAAATATGCGAAATAACTTCCCAAAACAACAGCTTTTTTAACACCCATTTTTTTAGCAGAAGTGAGCATTCGCTTTAACGGGATAACGTTGTACGCCATATAAGCATTCATCACAGGAGGTTTAAATTCGATTCTCTCATCTACGCCAGCAGCAAAAACAAAGGCATCCATACCCATCATCAGTTGATCAATTTCATCATCTTCTAAAAGATTGAAGTCAACAAAATGAAGATGCATATCTTTTGGTAGTTCAAGATTTTTTTGATTAATCGGTAGCGATAATGCATGCACTTCATGATGGTTTTCAATCATAATTTTTGCAGCTTCAGAGCCGAGTAGACCTGTACCACCTGCAATCAGTACTTTCATAGGAACCTCACTTAATCGAAATAATTTGCGCGTAGTATTTTTTTATAGATCTGATACATATAACTGTATTTTCTTGTTTGATCATCTGTCATGTAGGGATCCTTGATAGATACGTAGTTTTCACCATCAAAATAACTATAATCCTTATATAAAACAACGCTTTGATCATTAGAAAACATATCTCTTCCAACATAATATGTAGGATTTCCTGAAAGATTAAATAAAACATTTAGTGTAGGCAAAATGTCAAATGATGTGGTTAAATCTGTAATGACTTGATGCGAGAGTTCAGATGACCAAATATATAAGTTCCCTTGATGCTTCAAATAGTTTTCTTTAATTCCGCTATAAGTTTCATAAACCTCTTGAGGCATGGTGTAGGGATAATGATCTCCTGATAATAAGATGACGGTGTCATCTAATAACCCTCTTTCTTCCAAGTCATCAAAAAGCATGCCAATCATTAAGTCGAGTTCAATTTGTGTTGCACGATATAAATTCATCGTTTCATCATCATTTGGATAAAGTTGATTAACTTTATTTATATGCTCTTTAGCAACAACATGGTTTAATGTATAAGGTGAATGACCTGAAAAAGTAATAATGAAACTCATGAAGGGTGAAGATGAAGGCATAATCAACTCTGAAGCTTCATCAAAAAAGCGCGTATCATATTTTCCATCTTCAATCGATAAACCAAGTTCATCTCTTCCGTAAAACTGATCGTATCCATAATTCATATAGATGACATCTCTACGATAAAACTCTTTGTAATTCCCATGAAAAGCTTGTGTAACATAACCTTTTTGTTTAAAAAGATGTGCGAGTGAAATCGTATAGCTATTCTCTCTGAAAACAGAAACTGTTGGTCCATCTTCAATCGATGGAATTAAACCTGTATTAAAAATAAATTCTGTATCACTAGTTGTGCGTTGAAAAACAGGAGTAAAATGATTTTGAAAATCAAAACCTTCATTTTTCAACCGATACAGATTGGGTGTTAATACAGGGTCAAGTGCGATTTCATCATATGATTCTGCCAAAATAAAGATGAAATTTTTGTTTTCAAAAATACCTTGATAAGCATGGTTTTCTACTGTTTTCGGATGGCTCATGAAATAATCATCGATAGCGTTTATATTTCTTTTTGTAGAAAATGTGGGCGTTAATGCATCGATGAAATCTCTTCCCATTAAATGGAAAACACCAAACTTTTGTGCAACATCTTTTCTTGAATAAACAGTCTGATAAAGATAATAATCAGAGGTAAACATCGTTTGTCCAGATAAAGGGATACGCATATTTAAACCTAATAAAATGATAATAAGAGAAGTTAACATTGCTAAAATCATTGGTTTAATCTTAGCATGCTGCTGCATGCTTTTTTGATGAGTTCTGATGAAAAACCAAAGTGCAGAACTTGCAACCACCACAATCAATGGATGAAGCCAATTAAAGCGATACATGCTTTCTCCTGATTCTAGACCCTCACGAAGTGTTAAAGCTTCTTTAAAGCTAAAATAGTCATTAAAAATGCGTAAATAAACATCTTGACCGATGGTATAGGAAGCAAAAATGAAGATTAAAAAGATTCCTAAAATCAATTTGATCTTTTGAGGTGATAATGTGTATATGATCACGAGCAACAATAAGCTTAATATGAGCCCAAACGGATAAGTCATACCTAATTGTGATGCATTTTTAAGCATAAATAAAAGCTCCATGACAACCAGTGAACCTAAAAGAAGCGATAAATCCTTTCTTTCTTTAAAGAAAGATATAATTTGGTTGCGATAAAGAGCAAAAAGTGTTGAAATAATGCCAATAGCTTCTATAAATAAAACCCATTGTGCAAAATAATTCCAAACATTATCATAAGTATTTAAAATGAGTCGAAAAACATAAATGAGAATTAATAAAACGACACTTCCCGTGATGCCAAGTACTTTCTTATGCATAACATTCTCCCATATTTTAAAGTCATTTTCATTATACAACAAAAAGACTAGTGGATGACTAGTCTTTTATAAGTTAATATCTATAATGTTATACGCCTTGATGCGTTCTAAAGGTGTTAAAATAATGAGTTGATTCACGCGATCAATCTTTTTAATTTTACCCCATGTTGTCCTGATAAAGCCATCTTCATAGTATGAAATGGAAATCTCTAAATCTTGATGAAGTGCTAACACTAATTTTTGATTCATCTCATCGTATTGATCATCACTTAATTGTGGTTTTTCAATACGGTTTAAGCGAAGCTTCAATTCGCGTATCATCGCACCATAACCCACAAGTGCATCAAATGGTGCCCACTTAATAATGCCGCGATCGTGATATGTACTAGGCATGGTGGCCACCAATCATGCTATTTCGTGCTTTAATCGTTGAAGACTCATATTCACTTGATGCACGATTAACACTGTTTTTACCAAATTTGAACTTAATGTCATCCATCGCTTGATGAAGATGGTGTTCTTTGATCAGCTGTTCGACATCCTCAAACAGTGAAAACTGATAAGCGTGCTGTTCAACGAGGTTTCCAACACTGACATGAACACGCCGAATAGGTTCATCCTCATAATGTGTTCTAAAGATGCGAAGACATGTTTCATAAACAACAGAGGCATTGGATGTGGGTTGATCCAGTGTGATCTGTCTACTAAAACCACCACCAACCTCTTTGCTGTATGCAATACCAAAATGGATGGTGCGTGCGACTTTTTTATGTAAACGAAGACGCCTTGTAACATCATCAACCATCTCTAAGATGATTTGAAAGACATCAGGTGGGTAATAGTCATGAAAAAGTGTTTGACCAGAACCGTAGCTTTTACTGATGGAACGGATGTTTCTTTTTTCTTGAATTAAGCTCATATCGATGCCGTTTGTGTGGTAGTAAAGCTCTTCGCCAAGAATACCAAAGATACGCTTTAATGTTTCTGGTGGATAGTGTGCAATATCACCGATTTTACTTAAACCGAGTCGATTTAAATGGCGTTCCATGTTATGCCCAATACCCCACATTTCTGATAAAGGAGTTACTGGCCAAAGTTTTGTAGGAATATCATCGTAGGTCCACTTAGCGATAAAATCAGGGGCTTTTTTAGATTCGATATCAAGTGCAAGTTTTGCCATCAGCATATTTTGTCCAATACCACAGGTTGCGTAAAGCTTGGTTTCCTCATAAATGGTGTTTAATATCATTTTTGCCATGTCAATATCTGTCATATGATAGTAGTTGAGATATTCTGTGATATCGAGAAATGCTTCATCGATGGAATAAACATAAAGATCGTCTTCAGAAATAAAACGCAAGTAGATTTCAATAATCTTTGTTGAATACTCTAAGTAGGTCTCCATGCGTGGTTTTTGAAAAATAATGGGTAAATCAGGAGGAATTTCATGGATGCGGCAACGGCTGGGAACACCCAGTGTTTTTAAATAAGGAGAAACAGCAAGAACGATCGAACCGTTGCCACGTGATTTATCAGCGACGACAAGAGGGGTCTTAAAAGGATCCAAGCCTAAAATAGCGCATTCAACAGATGCGTAGAAACTTTTTAAATCGATACATAAAATGTGACGATAAAGTTTGTATTCATCCATGGTAGGACCTCCTTTGTGTCATCATTATATCAATAAAATTAGAAAAGAAAAGAGGGGTGAGGACAGTTTTTTAATGAAAGTGTTCTCTGAAAAAAGTTACATTTATACCCATTCTAAACGTAAGCGTTTTAGGTGAAAAAAGAGGTTAAAAAGATGTATAAAACTGTTTAAAACTCTTACATAAAAAAAACATGCGCGTGTGCGCATGTTATAGAGTAACAGGACTTGGATAGGATGTATCCTTTAAATCTACTGTAACAGACTCGATGGTAACATCCTCATAGGGACGATCGCGTTGATCTCTTTTGACATTCGCAATCGCATCAACAACTTCAAGGCCAGATAACACACCACCGAAAGCTGCGTATTGACCATCGAGATGTGGCGCATTTTGATGCATGATGAAAAACTGTGATGTCTGTGAGTTAGGGTCACTGGTTCGTGCCATTGAGATGATCCCACGTGTATGACGTAGATTGTTTTCGAATCCGTTTGAAGAAAATTCTCCTTTGATTGGACGAAGTTCTTCACTTCCCCAACCACCTTGAATCATAAATCCTGGAATCACACGATGGAAGAGTAGACCATTATAAAACCCTTTGTTGGCAAGGTGAATGAAATTATTCACAGTATTAGGGGCAACCTCAGGGAAAAGTTCAATTTCGATGGTCCCAAAATCTTTAATGGTCATTGTAACTCTGGGGTGTTCTTGTGAGAGATAAGATTGATAGTTCATTGAATAATAGCTCCTTTCTTTTTTGACGCTTCTACAATTTTTTGGTGATATCTTCTAAAACTGACAGTTCCATAGACACCAATGATAATCATGGCGCTGCCAATATAATGATAATACGCTAATTTTTCTTGTAATAAAAGAGCTCCGGCAATAATTGCTACAATGGTTGATAAATTGGAATAGATGGAAGTGATATGTGCCGGTGCTTGACTTAATGCAAAATTGACGAGGAAAAAACCACCGATTGATGCCACAATTCCTAAATAAAGGATAGGAAGAACGAGTTCGATATGATAAAGGTTAGTGATGTAGTCGGTTATTCTTTGTTCGCTGATAAGTTTGACAAGGTAAAAGACGTTAAAAACGACTGCGCCATATAACATCATAAAATAGGTGATTTCATAAGGTTTTAAGTGTTTAGAGGCACTTCGTGAAGCAATATTGAAGAAAGCTGCTGATAAAACTGCAGCTAATAAGAGTAGATAACCTATAGCTTCAAATGCGATACCATCTTGAACTTTAAATAGTTGAATAAATACAACGCCAAAGACTGAAAGGAAAATAAAGAGGACCTGAACAGCTTTTGGCTTTTCCTTAAGAATGAGTGAAGATAATAGCGTGACAAAGATTGGAATCATCGCGATCATTAATCCTGCTTCACCACTGGTTGTTAAGCGAAGGCCATACGTTTCAGTTAAGAAATATAAAATCGGTTGGAATATAGCAACAAGAAACAAGCTTTTCATATGTTTCTTTTCGAATCGTATCTTAATCACTTTGGTTAAACGTAAGACTTCGAATGCTAAAAAAGCAATTAAAAAACGATATGCGATTAAACCAATCGGACTAACATAGTCCATGGCAACTTTTGAAAACATGAACGTAAAACCAAAAATAACGGCATACATCATTCCTGCAATGTGTACTTTTTTTGACATAAGGTCCCTCTGTTTCTCGTGGAGTCATGCTGTTTTGATAGCTTCCTATATCATCATAACAGTTTTTTTAATGATTGTTATAAAAATCATCATTAATAATGATGGCAATATTATTATAAAAAAATAATGATATTTTATTGACAATAGTGTATGACATACAGTATAATTGAAATCGAGGAGTGATGATATGGATCCCAATGTATTAAGTAATTTATCAGTTGAACTCAAAAGAGGGACACAAGTACTCGCAGTATTAAGTCAATTAAAGACGAATCAATATGGTTATTCATTGTTACAAGCACTAGAAGAAAAAGGCGTTTTTATTGAACCAGGTACACTCTACCCGTTGATGAGAAGACTCGAAGCACAAGGCTTATTAAAAAGTGAATGGGACACGACGGAATCGCGGCCAAGAAAGTATTATTGCTTATCTGACGAAGGTGTAAAAATATACGAAATGCTCATTGAAGAATGGCATCGCATCGTCAGTGAAATGAATCGTTTAATCAAGGAGGAAGAACGATGAAAAAAATAATTGAAAGATACATCTATGCAGTTACAAAACGTTTACCTGAAAACATGAGAGAAGAAGTTAAAGAGGAGTTAAACGGAAACATCCACGATATGTTAAGTAAAGATCCAACGGATGAAGAAATCGACAAAGTGTTACATGAACTCGGTCATCCAAGAGAGCTTGCACGAAATTATCGTGGTCAAGATCGTTATGTGATTTCACCGCTCTTCTATGATGATTACATTCAAGTCTTGAAGATTGTTGCTATTATATTTGTTGCAGTATCTCTTGTATTTGGTACGTTTGATGCGATCATTCATGTGGAAGCAACTTCAGTGATTGGTGTAATTGCAGAGGTTTTTGCGAAAATTATTTCCAATTCATTTAGTGCTTTTGTCAATGCATTTGCATGGACAACACTCATCTTCTGGATCATTGATTATGCGGTAAGAAATAAAAAATTACCTGAATGGAAACTCAATGACTTACCTGATTTACCATCACCTAAAACAACAAAGATTTCACGTGTTGAAACGCTTCTTGGTTTGGTATTAGGCACAGCCTTTTCAGCAGTATTTATTATCTTCTTAGTTCGCTATATCGATTTAGTTGGTATCTATGAAAATGGTGTGATCGTTGCACAAGTATTTAATCCTGAAGTTACTAATCAGTTCATCGTATTCTTTATCATTAGTGCAGTTCTCGGCTTTAATGTGAGCTTGATGAAATTGAATTTTGGTGAATGGAGAATCAGTTTAGCTATCGTTTACACAGCACAAGAACTCATGTCAAGCATTCTATTTATCATTTTCATTCGTATGGAAAATCTCATTTTAAACGAAGCTTTTGTTAAAGTTGGAAGTTATCTCGATTTAGCAGGTGATGTCGTAAGATCAAACTTTGAAAAAGGTGTCACAGGTCTTACTGTATTCATCATCATTGTTACCATCATCGACTTGATTTCAACATGGATTAAGACGTTAAAGCATAAAAAAGCGTAAAAAAAAGGTGCTGATGAATTCAGCACCTGATTGCTTTTTAGTTAACGTAAGGACGTTTTTCTTCTTCTTTATCGACAATAGGACGTTTTTCTTCTTCAATTTGCTTTTCTTTATCCTTTTGTTTACCTTCATTCAACTGTTTAGCATGCTCTCTGTATTTTGAATATCCACCATAGCCATCATAGCCGAGATAGACAGCACCGATGACTGAGATAATCAATAAGAATAGAGCAACTGAGCCTTGATCAAATCCTGGAAGAACTGCAATGACAGTACCTAAAGTGAGTGCAGCAATATGAAACCAGAATTTTGGTATTTCTGTTTTTTCACCAAAGAAGACAACAGAATTGAAGAAAACAAGACCTCGTGCATAAAAGAAGAATGCGAGCGAGTAACGATAAACATAA
>Ga0265295_1005719_pt1 | contig 15598 bp, 14 predicted proteins | sample Munlansysbiofilm_FD_192503 | JGI IMG/M metagenome (GOLD analysis project Ga0265295, IMG submission 192503) | Leachate microbial communities from a municipal landfill in Southern Ontario, Canada - Methane capture system biofilm | ecosystem: Engineered > Solid waste > Landfill > Unclassified ... | reverse complement strand
GGTAAAACTACATTCTCGGGCAAATTAGCCAATATGCTCAAAACTAAACGTGGCAAAAAACCACTGTTGGTGGCTTGCGACGTGTACCGCCCTGCTGCTATCGAACAGTTACGTGTAGTAGGCGCACAAATTGGCGTTCCAGTGTATAGCGAAATCGACAGCAAAAGTCCGATTGACATTGCACAAAACGCGATTAAACAAGCTAAAAAAGACGGCAACGATGTCGTTATTATCGATACCGCAGGTCGTTTGGCTGTAGACGAACAGATGATGAACGAAATTGCCGCTATCAAAGCCGCTGTTTCGCCACACGAAATTTTGTTCGTAGTCGATTCCATGACTGGACAAGACGCCGTGAATACCGCTAAAGAATTCAACGAACGTTTGAATTTCGATGGTGTGGTATTGACCAAACTCGATGGTGACACACGTGGTGGTGCCGCTTTATCTATTCGTTCGGTAGTCGACAAACCAATCAAATTCGTTGGTACTGGCGAAAAAATGGAAGCCATTGACCTCTTCCACCCTGCTCGTATGGCCGACCGTATTTTGGGCATGGGCGATATCGTGTCGTTGGTAGAACGCGCACAAGAACAGTTCGACGAAGAAGAAGCGCGCAAACTCTCGAAGAAAATTGCTAAAAACCAATTCGACTTCAACGATTTCATGGGACAAATCCAACAAATCAAGAAAATGGGAAATCTCAAAGATTTAGCTTCCATGATTCCTGGCGTTGGTAAAGCCATTAAAGATGTCGACTTGGACGATAAATCATTTGCTGGTATCGAAGCCATCATTCAATCGATGACACCTTACGAACGCGAAAATCCGACATCACTCAACAATAGCCGTAAAAACCGTATTGTAAGAGGTTCTGGTCGCGATATACAAGAGGTAAATCGTCTGTTGAAACAATTTAACGAGATGCAGAAAATGATGCGTATGGTTCAAAAACAAAAGTTACCTAACCTCAAACGCTAACCACCATGCAACTGATTGACGGGAAAAAAATAGCGAACGAACTCAAGCAAGAAATTGCCTTGGAAGTTCAACAAATGCGTGCCGAAGGCAAAAAAGTACCGCATTTGGCTACTATTCTCGTAGGTCACGATGGCGGCAGCGAAACCTATGTAGCGGGTAAACTCAAAGATTGCGCCGAATGTGGCTTTAAATCGACGCTCATTCGTTACGAAAACGACGTGACAGAAGCCGAATTACTCGCCCAAGTACACGCGTTGAACGAAGACGACGATGTCGATGGATTTATTGTACAACTGCCTCTACCCGCCCATATTTCAGAATCAAATATTATTGAAGCCATCGATTATCGCAAAGATGTAGATGGTTTTCATCCTATCAACGTAGGCCGCATGGCTATTGGGCTTCCGTGCTATATTTCCGCCACGCCCAACGGTATTTTGGAACTTTTCAGACGTTACCATATCGAAACATCTGGCAAAAAATGTGTGGTGCTAGGCCGCAGCAACATTGTAGGCAAACCGATGGCGATTCTGATGATGCAAAAAAGCTATCCAGGCGATGCTACGGTTACCGTTTGCCACAGCCACTCACACAACTTGGTACAGGAGTGCCAAGCAGCCGACATCATTATTTCGGCTATTGGGCAACCGCACTTTATTACCGCCAATATGGTAAAAGAAGGCGCCGTAGTCATCGACGTGGGCACCACGCGCGTGCCTTGTAACGACACCAAATCGGGCTACAAACTGCTCGGCGACGTGAAGTTCGACGAAGTGGCGCCTAAATGCGCTTACATCACGCCGGTGCCAGGCGGCGTAGGGCTTATGACACGCGTAGCACTGATGAAAAACACCTTGCTCGCTGGCAAAAAAGCCATTTACAAAGACTGATTCTAAAAAACGCATACGTGCTCTACCAAAAAAAGAGAACACTGGACCAAACCTAACAAGAAAAAACTTGTTAGGTTTTTTTATAAAAAGTTGTTTTATTAAACATTAGTGCGTACATTCGTGGTATTGTTTTTCATTATTATAATCATAATGCACGATACGACTAAAATATATCACTTATAATAACGAATAAATGCCAGTATGATGTTCTCACATCTGAAGTTTTATCGGCCATTTGGACAAATAATAATTACCTAAATATAAATGAGATGAGAATTGAAAAAGTAGAAATCTCAAAATTTCGTTCTATTGAAAATGGCAGCTTCTATTTCAATAATATTACCGCAATTGTAGGTCAAAATAATTCTGGAAAGTCAGCTCTAATGCGAGCTCTAAATTCTTTTTTTAACCCAAGTGCTGAATTAAAGTTTTATATAGATGAAACTAATTTATATACTACAAAACGAACAATACCACGAATAACAATTATTTTTGAGGATGTCCCTAATAATATAAACTATACACCATTTCTATTTAACGGAAAACTAACTGTTAAACAAGAGTATAATAAATCAAGAAAAAGACTAGAGTATCATGTACTAAACAACCTTGACTTCCAAATTGCGACAGAAGATTTTGTAAATCAAATGAATTCCGATATTAATTTTATTCTTATTCCAACAGAAAGAGGGGTAAAATATGAAAATCAAGAAGAATTTTCAATACTTAAAAAGTTATTAAATGTATATTTTGCTACTCATACTGCAAGAAGAGATACTTTAAGCCCTAAAGTTCAGCAAGCATTTAATTACCTAAAAAATAACGCATTAAAGAAAGTTTCAAAAGGTGTTGAAGACAAATATTTAGCAACTAAAGGGTTTAAGATTGAAATTGATAGTAGATATCCAATAAATTATGAGTTATTTATAAATGACTTAGCAATTAAAATAATAGAAGAAAACAAAAGCTTCTATCTTTCAGAATGTGGAAGTGGTATCCAAAGTTTAGTTGCTATTTCAATCTATCGTTATCTCGCAAGTTTTAAAAATACAAATTACATTATTGGAATTGAAGAGCCTGAAATCAATTTACATCCTCAGGCCCAAAAAGAATTAATATTCGCATTGATGGATGAAGTCGAGAATGAAGGGATTCAATTAATATTTACCACGCATTCTACGGTATTAATTGATGAACTAGATCATACTAAGATTGTCTTGATTAGAAAAGAAAATGATTTAAATAGAAGCTTCAAAACTACTATTCATCAAATTGATTCAAATTTTTGGATAAGACATAATTTACAAGTTATTCAATATAACAAGTTTCACAAGTTCAGGAATTCAGAATTCTTTTTTGCGAATCATGTAATGGTTACTGAAAGTCCAACCGACTCTGAAGTTTTTAGACACCTATTGAAAAGTAAGAATATAATCATTGAAAAATATGGTATCTCGGTTTTGGAATTAAGTGGTGTAAAGTCACTAAAATATGCATATTATCTCCTAAAAGAGCTTGAAATTCCCAAGACTATAATAATTGATAAAGACTTCTTTTTTGATTATCAATATGGTTCTAAAGCAAATAGTAGATATGGATCTGGTTTTTTCAATTATAAGAATCAATTTCGAAACGAATTATTAATTAACGAGTTATTTAACGACAGAACTGAACGAACACTTATCGAACAACTATTAACTACCAATCACAGTCAAGCCCTTGAACACACATTAAAATTCGATGTTCTGTGCATGAAATATAATATGGAAATGGATTTGGTTGCATCAAATACAGCATGCAATCTTATTTATAATAAGTTGAACATTCAATTAACTGATAGGAATACTCAATTTATATTGATTAACCATGAAGAGAATCTCAAGAGACTTGATTTACTCTTACATGTAATAGATAATTTACAACATCAGAACTTGCCCAATTCATACAAGAGCCTAATTAGAAGATTTAAAAAAATAACGCAATAGAAAATAGCTCTTTATTGGTTCAAAAATTGATAACATAAATGGAACAGATTTTGAATTTTAAATCACGTTCGCAGATAATTAAAAAGCCAAATAAAAAAATATAAAACTATGAAACAAACTACATACAGAACAACCAGTCACATCGTATTATTTGCTGTAATCATTATGGCGTTTTCGAGTTGTACCACCACGCTCATGACCGTTTCACCGCGCGCTTACAATGCTGCTGTGGATAATGTAAGTGCAGACCTGTCGGCTATTGGCAATAAGTTTGAATTGACAGGCTCAGGTTCAGATGTAAAAAATGAATTAATAGCCACCGAACAATCGTATTCCGAATATAGTGGTTATGCCACGCGTTTGGAGAACGAAAAATCAACGTATGATAATTACACGTACACAGATTCCATTGGAAATCGGGTGGAATTTGAAGTAAAATATAAAGTGGCAGCCGATACAAAACGCGCTGATTATCTGTATAATATGGAAGTCGTAAGATGTAATTGTGAAGATAAAAAATTGTACGCCACTATTTGTGGTAAAAATGGTATTGTCAGACAAGTAACACAGATAGAACCCGATCAAAAGTCCAAGGTTTTTGACGCAACCACCACTTATTTTACCATTTCTGGAGTATCCATAGGTCTATCACTAGTCACTGCGTTAGCGATATTATTATCAATTAATTAACTATGATCAAGGCTGAAAAGCCTAATTTTTAAAGAAAAATGGAGACCAGCAACCAATAAAAACGGGGCGAAACCGAAAAGCCATACGAGTAGGAACAATTAAAAACAAATTTAACATGAAAAGAATTAAATCCTTGCTAATCCTATTAGTCATTACAGTCATTCTTGCACCTACGTTCAATTCCTGCATGGTAACTAAAACTAGCGTTGGTGAGTACACCGAACTTACAGGTCACGAATACACATATGCTAAAGGAAAACAGTTGTGGTTATTTTGGGGCATTATTCCATTAGGTAGAACTAATGTAAATACACCCAAGGATGGCAATTGCCAAGTAATTACAAAGTATAATTTTGGTGATTTTCTCATCACTGGACTTACAGGTGGAATTTTGTCAAGTTACAGTATCAAAGTAAAAGCTAAAAAATAAGTAGGCAACTATGACTGCGAACATCATTTAATTTGGTGCTCGCAGTCATATAAAAAAACAAATCACTTATAATAAAACAGTTAATATTCAAGCTAAACTATTACCATGAAAAAAATAGCCGTATTATTAATTTCCATCATAATGGTTTCTTGTACGCCAAATTTAGATTCTAAGCAAATTATTGGCAGTTGGACACTAGATAATGTTGTGTATACTACTACAACCAATGTAACGGATAAAATTACTTTTAGCGAAAACGACTCTATAATAGTCGAAATTTTTAGCGATGGTCAATTGCTTAACCAAATGAAAGGTAAGTATGAACTTAATACAACAACAAGAATACTAAAAACTGACTACGAACAAGGCACATTTACATTCAAAGTAATCAAATTAACCAAAGATGCGTTTGAGTTAGAAAATCCGACGAACAAAACTATTGCGAAATACATCAGGTATTAAGATATTTAACTAAATAAAAGCTCCCAATTGGGAGCTTTTTTTAGTTAGACACTTCGTTCACAATTTTAATCGTGTTGGTATTTAAGCGCGCCTTCATCCAATCGGAGAATTGTTGTTGCTCCAAAGCGGTAGGCGTTACACTCCACGTACTATTTACCACAGGAATGGTCTGTTTTTGCTGAGTTTTTAGATTAATTTCTTCGGATTCTGCCACCGAAAATGACAACACATGCGGGTAAAGTACTTGCACTTCGCGCGCCAACTGCTCGGGCGTTATTTTAGCCTTTGTTTCAAACGAAGCAAGTTGTTCGCGTAACTGCGAAATAGTAGAATCACGGTTGGCTAACTGCTCCTCTTTACGTTCCAAAAAGTGTTGCAACATAGTGGCTTGCGTATCAATATCCAAACTACCACCGCCTGCATGGCGAATGATTAATTTGGCTTGTTCTAAGCCAAATTCAGGCAACCGTTTTTGTAATAACTCGATTTGATCTTCGGTAAGCGGCGTGCCTATCAACGACAATGTAATAGTTTGTTCTTTAGACGTATACGAACGTTTAACATTCAAAATTTGCACGTCGTCGAACATCGCGCTATGTTCAATAGCCGACACGTATTTAATCGCTTGATTGTTGAACGACGTCTCCCGAATCACGCTCAAACCAATAAAAAAGCTAGGAATAATCACCAAAATGGAAAAGAACAGAATGGCTTGACGTACGCGTTTTTCTTTAGCCCGATCTAAATAGACTTTTTGTGGAAATTTCAGGTAGCGCGTCATGATAAACGTGGCGAGTGCTATGAAAAACGAATTGATAAAAAAGAGGTAAAACGCACCAAAGAAATAGACAAATTGACCTGTTCCCAAACCATAACCAGCGGTACACAGCGGAGGCATCAACGCCGTAGCAATGGCCACGCCCGATACCACCGTGACTTTTTCCTGCTTACGCGACGACGCCACAATACCCGCCAAACCACCAAATAGGGCAATAAGCACATCAAAAATAGTCGGCTTGGTGCGCGCCAACAATTCAGATTGCGCATCGCTCAACGGTGTCAATAAAAAGTAAGTAGTAGAAGCTATTAAACTCACTACCACCATAATTAAGAGGTTTTTTAACGACTTACGAATCAAATCGTTATCGCTAATCCCCACACCTAAACCCAACCCCATAATCGGATTCATCAACGGTGAAATTAACATGGCACCAATAATCACTGCCGTTGAGTTCATATTCAGACCAATAGAAGCCACCACAATAGCAAAAACCAAAATCCACACATTGACGCCTCTAAATTCCACACTATTGGAAATGTTATCAATGGTAGTATGAGGATCGGCATCAGTTTCAAGGTCAATTAGTTCCTTGATATAGTGCTTTAATTCACGCCAAAACAGTTGTTTTTTTGATTCTTGAGGTTCTTCCATAACTCGGTTATATTAAGTTTGACAAGCAAAGATAACAAAAAAATAGTCAATAATGCATTTAATCCACATAACACAAATCGCTCATAATGCCGTCGGACACAAAAATGCCGGCACGTGTCAAACTCAAAAAGCCATTACTTGTTTCAACTTTTCCACACGCCACATAGGGTTGAACTGCTTGCAAACAATAAGCTAAACGATCGGTACCAAAACGTCGTTCTAAAAGTTCTAAATTAATTCCCTTACTAGTTCGTAAAGCGGTGAATATAAATTCATTATATCGTTCGTCAAACGTCAATTCTTCGCGCTCTACAATGAGATTTTTAGCTGCAACACCTTCCATATAGCGTGTTGTATTCGCCACATTCCACTGCCGCGAAACACCATCAAACGAATGAGCCGCCGCGCCAATACCTAAATAAGAATCTCCTTGCCAATAACTCGTGTTGTGACGCGAATGAAAATCAGGACGACAAAAATTAGAGATTTCATACTGTTCAAATCCATGTGCGTGTAACATATCGATTAGTTTCTCAAATAGCGCAACATTGGTAGCCTCATCCATCTCCGTGATTTTCTGAGCACGCAACAAACGCGTTAAAGGTGAACCCTCCTCATACATCAAGCTATAAGCCGATATATGTTGAATTTCTAAATCCATCGCCACAGTCAATGTCTGTTCCCAAGTTTCTAACGTTTGATTGGGTAAGCCATACATTAAATCGATACTTATATTATCAAAGCCACGCATTTTACAAAGCGCAACTGCCTCTTTAGCTTGTTGAGCTGAATGACGACGATTTAAAAAATGTAATTCCGCATCGTCAAAACTTTGAATGCCGATGCTAATACGATTGAATGGCAACGCTTGTAATTGCGCCACATAACTAGCGGTCAAATCGTCAGGATTGCATTCGAGCGTAATTTCCGTAGAAGGTAATAACGTAAAATGCGTATGAATCGCTTCAAAGAGGCGCTCAAAATCCTCTTTTTGCAATAAGGAAGGCGTACCGCCACCAAAGTAAATAGAATCCAACACACGCGTCGGGAGATACGTTGAGCGCAGTTTCAGTTCGTCACACAACGCCTGCACGTAGCTCGCACGCTGCGACGTATCGGTACCCGAGTAAAAATCGCAGTAAATACAACGACTTTTGCAAAACGGAATATGTAGATAAAGTGACGCCATACGAAAAATGATACTTTTAAGCAGACAAAGATAGCACAAAAAGCGAACTTTTCTGTATCTTTGCAAGGCTAAACAAACGATAAATTAGAACCAGCATGGTAAAAATAAACTTAAACTACGAAAAACTAGAAGCAAACTATTTGTTTACGGAAATAGCCAATCGCACGTCGGCGTTTATCAAAGCAAATCCCGATGCGCCAGTGATTAAATTGGGCATTGGCGACGTCACTCGCCCACTCGCTCCCATAGCGGTTGATGCCATGGTGAAAGCCACCGAAGAGTTGAAACACGTGGAAACATTTCGCGGTTATGGCCCGGAATTAGGTTATAAATTCGCAAAAAAAGCGGTACAAGATTATTATTTGACGTACGGCGTGGAAGTGGATTTTGAAGAAATGACTATTGGCGATGGTATTGGCGAAGATATTGCCAACATTACCGATTTATTCGCTTCTGGCAATACGGTATTGATTCCCGATCCGGTCTATCCGCTTTACAAAGCCACGTCGTTAATGGACGGACAAACAATTAAATACATTCCTTGCACCGAAGCAAATAACTTTTTGCCAATTCCACCCGATTTTGCCTCTGACATGATTTATTTGTGTTCGCCCAACAATCCTACAGGAGCAACCTTTAACTACGAAGAACTCAAAGCGTGGGTAGATTACGCCAACAAACACGAAGCGATTATTTTATACGATAATGCCTACGAACGTTTTATTACCGACACAGATAAACCACATTCCATTTTTGAAATAGAAGGCGCACGCACCTGTGCTATGGAATTCAACAGTTTGTCAAAAACTGCTGGATTTACCTGCGTACGTAGCGGTTACACCGTAGTTCCAAAAGAGTTAATACGCGAAGGCGTGAGTCTTAATCGTATGTGGCAACAACGCCAAACTACGAAATACAACGGCGCACCTTACGCTACACAACGTGGTTTAACAGCCGCTTTGTCGCCAGCAGGTTTAGCACAAGCCGACGAAAACATTGCCTACTACAAACGGAATGTAAAACTGATTACCGACGTTTTGGAAGAAAAAGGCATTTTCTACAGCGGTGGACACAATTCGCCTTACATTTGGTTGAAATGTCCTAAAGGTTTAACGTCGTGGGAATTTTTCGATTACCTACTCAAAACCGTGTACGTGGTTGGCACACCAGGCGTGGGCTTTGGTCCTTCGGGCGAACATTATTTCCGCCTGTCCACGTTCAATACGTACGAAGCCACCAAGGAAGCGATGGAACGCATCAGAGCCATATTATAAAACAAAAAAAGCGGATTAGTTATCCGCTTTTTTTATATCAAAAATTCACTTTCAAATCTTTCAATAAAGGATGTTTCATATCTTTATCGGAGATGATGGCTTTATCTACAGAAATTTTCCAATCAATATTCAAATCGGGGTCGTTGAACATCAAACCGCCATCCACTTCGGGATGATACAAATTATCGCATTTGTAGGTAAAAAGTGCGGTTTCACTCAACACCGAAAAACCGTGCGCAAATCCTTGTGGAATCAGGAATTGAAGATGATTTTCAGCCGTCAATTCTACGCCATACCATTGTCCATAAGTCGGTGAGTTACGACGCAAATCGACCGCCACATCCCACACAGAGCCGATGCTTGCGGACACCAACTTAGCTTGACTATAAGGCGCTAACTGAAAATGTAAGCCACGTATCACACCATAACTGGACTTCGATTGATTATCTTGTACAAAATGTTGTTTAATACCGACTGCCTGATAACGTTCTTCGTTATACGTTTCACAAAAAAAGCCACGCGCATCTTCAAAAACACGTGGTTTAATAATCACTAAATCTTTAATCGGAGTTTCTATAATTTCCATAAGTTATTTATTAGTTTGCCAATTAGTTAATTGGTTCAGAATATCGTTCCACACTTGTTCTTTGCCTAGTTCATTCACTATTTCGTGACGCATATGTGGATAGAGTTTAGAAGTCACGTTCACGTACCCTACTTTTTTCATATTGTCAACCGCATGATTGAACTTTTTAGGCGAGATGAAGCAAGGATCATCTTCGCCCGAAATAAACCAAATCGGCAATTTGGGATTCGATAAACGCCAATCGTTTCGTGCATAGGCATCATCCATCAACGCAAACAAGTTGTAAAAACCATTGCTGGTAAATATATAATTACACAACGGATTGGCGTCATACCAAGCCACTACAGCGGTATCGGAACAAATCCACGCATTGGGCGACGAGACTTTTCCAAAAGACTTATTATAGCTGCCAAAAGCCAATTTTTGAATCGATTTACTGCGGTAATAATCGCCGTGTTTATGACCTTGGCACTTAGCAATTTGCTTGCCAATGCTGTTAGCGCTATTATAACTAGGGCTGCCGCAGACAATAAGACCAGCTATTTGCTGTTCATATCGTTTGGTATAGGCTCTCACTACCATTGATCCCATGCTGTGTCCAAATAAATAAACCGGTAAATCAGCATAGCGATTTTTAATAAACTGCGTTACGGCGTGTGTATCATCCACCATTGCCACATAACCGCTAGCATAAAAATAGCCCAAATCATCGGCTGTACGCACACTTTTTCCATGTCCACGATGATCGTGCATCACGCACACATAACCATGTTGGCTCAAAAAGTGCATCAAAGGAATGTAACGTTCCTTATGTTCACACATACCATGAACCAACTGCACAATAGCAATTGGCTGTGCTTCTGGGTAAGATAATAACACACTCAGTTCCAATTTATCGGATGGCGAAACAAGCGTTGTCTCCTCAAAATTGGTAGGAAGTTGAGCATGCACTACGCCTACAAACAGAAGTAGAAAAAGTGCAATGAGGTTTAATTTCATTTGGCTAATTCGAGCAAATATTGCCCGTAATTGGTTTTATCCTGTGTTTGTCCCAATTTTCGTAATTGTTCTTTTGTAATCCAACCATTGCGCCAAGCGATTTCTTCGATACAGCTCACATAAAATCCTTGACGATTTTGGATAGTAGCCACAAAATCAGAAGCTTCCAATAAGCTATCGCAATTGCCAGTATCCAACCAAGCAAAGCCACGACCGAATAATTCCACTTGCAACGTACCCTCTTCTAAATAGAGTTTGTTCAAGTCGGTAATTTCATATTCGCCACGAGCGGATGGTTTTAAATTAGCCGCTTTCTCTGTAACGGTAGCATCGTAAAAATAGAGTCCTGGAACAGCATAATTACTTTTAGGTTGCACTGGTTTTTCTTCCAACGAAACTACTTTACCAGTTTGGTCAAATTCAACCACACCGTAAGCACGTGGATCTTTCACGTAATAACCAAACACGCAAGCTCCTTTTTCGATGGCAGCAGCACGTTTCAACATAGCCGAAAAACCTTGTCCGTAGAACATATTATCGCCTAAAATTAAACAGCCTTTTTCGCCATTCAAGAACTCAGCGCCGAGCACAAAAGCTTGCGCCAGTCCATTGGGAACGTGTTGAATTTTATATTCGAAGCGCATGCCTAATTCTTCGCCCGTGCCAAGCAACTCTTGGAACATCGGTAAATCACGTGGTGTAGAAATAATTAATACCTCACGAATACCAGCCAACATCAAGGTTGACAACGGATAATAAATCATGGGTTTATCATACACTGGCATAATCTGTTTCGAAATAGCTTTCGACAACGGATACAAACGTGTGGCACTACCGCCGGCTAAAATAATTCCTTTCATATCAATAGATTAAAGTAAATAAATCAAATTTTAAACAACAACTTATTTTTCTTTTTTAACTCCCAAATAATGGTTGTAAGTATCAAAAACATCGCCCACATAACGCACCGTGTGTTTGCCCCTAAAATACCCAAATTTACACACCTCGTCATTGTAATACTCTGGTTTATTTTTTAAAAGCAGATACTTTTCTACAATACTCCATAAATTTGGACTTTCGCCATATTTAGAAGCTAAGGCTCTGGCATCCAAAATATGAGCTGGCCCTGCATTATACGATGCTAATATAAATTTAATGCGCTCTTCAGGATCTTCCACAGAACGATAAATTAAGTTCAAAGCTTTGATATATTGAACCGAAGCTTGAATCGCGGCTTCTGGCTGAAAAATTGTAGCCGAATCCAAACCGTATTTTGCGCCTGTGCCTGGCATCATCTGCATCAATCCTAAGGCTCCAGAGGAAGAAACGGCATTGACATCAAAATGCGATTCATTGAAAGCTAAAGCAGCCAATAAACGCCAATCCCAATCAATCTGCTTGGCATATTTTTTAAAAAACTCATCGTAAGGAGAAATAGAGCCTTTGGGAATAGTCGACTTAATGTCTGAAAAATAGCGACTCTTTGAATAATACTTGGTATACAGCTGTCTATAAAAACGTGATTTACTAATTTCCTCACTCCACGCGTTAATAGAAGCTAGCAACTCTGGCGATGTTTTACGCACCACCCAGGCTTTTTCTTCGGGTAATCCCACGGGCACGGAAATATCAATATTCCGAAGGTTACTACGACTCAATAAAGCGATATCGTTATCCACAATGGTCATCGGTATTTTACGCTGCGAAACCATTACCGCCAATTGTTCTGCAGGAACACTATCATCCACGGCTTTGATAGTCATGCCACCGCCAATTTCTTTGTTCAAATTGACCAAACGACGCCAATATTTTGTCTCTTTTTGTGAGTAAACCTCTTTGCCCACCAAGTCGGTTACATCTTTGACCATATTTTTAGAACGTAATTGTACCAAAACAGGATACGAATCATAACGTCGATTAGTAAATACCACATCGGCTCTATTCTCTTGAGTGGATGGAAATCGATACGCAATCACATCACCTTGACCAGTAAGCAAGAGCATTTTCATCTCTTCAACCGACTTTGCCACAATTAATTTAACATCCACACGCAAATAATCGGCGTAGTTCAATGCCAAATCGTATTCATAACCCATTTCATCATCTTCATCTACAAAATACGCAAATGGGCTTTCCATGGTAATCACACGCAGTTCACCACGTTCTTGAATATCTTTCAAATCACTATTCGAAACGGCTATTTTAGACGAATTCCCGCAACCAAAGAACGATACGACAAGACATAAAACAAACCAGCGCGAAAGAAAGAACAGACGTCTTCTTCCACGTTGATCATTTGTAACCAATTGTTTGATTGGTCTTAACTTATCAAAAACGTTGGTTTTCCCCATACGTTAAGGTTAAATTTTAGGCCGCGTTAATCAGCGTGCTCAATATGTTCCGGCAAAATAGTTTGCTCACCACACAATCGCAAATACACTTGAGCGGTGGCCACTACATCCTTCTCACAATACAGTGAAATACGGTTTACATCTTTTTCATTGTAATAAACCGACGCCACTTGAGAGCCATCAATATCATCTTTTGGAGTTGGTATTCCAAATATGGCTGTCAATAATTTCAACGATGTGTAATTTTTAAAATCACCAAATTTCCAAAGTTCTAACGTGTCAATAAAAGAGGTTTCCCAAGGCTTTTTGCCACTCATATCCAGTGCATTCGGAATGGTAATACCATTCACCAGCATACGTCTGCAAATAAAGGGAATATCAAATTCTTTAATGTTATGACCGCACACATAATGTTGGTTAGAAGCAAGAAATTTAGACGCCATTAGCGCAAAATCATGTAGCAATTTGACTTCATCGTCGCCAGCAAAAGATTTCGTTCTAATATGTTTTTCGGTGCCTTTAAAATAAATAACACCGACTGAAATACAGACAATTTTAGCAAATTCGGCATAAATTCCAGCTCCATTTTGGTAACCATAATCAGCAGTGGCTTCTTCCGAATACTTTTCGGGCATGCGCGCTTTGATAATGGCAAATTTATCTTCCCAAAGATGTTTCATTTCTGGGTTCAACTCATCAATTGAAGCGGTTTGTGGAACAGTTTCAATATCCAGAAATAAGATTTTATCTAAAGCAGGTTTGAGTGTATCCATCGGCAAAATGCAATAATAAGAACGTTATTATTTATGTTTTAAACCAAGATTTTTTTCAATGTACATGGTCAGAATATCAATAGCAATTTTGTTATTACCACCTTGTGGCACAATCAAATCGGCATAACGTTTAGTTGGTTCAATAAACTGCAAATGCATTGGTTTTACAGTATGTTCGTAGCGTTCCATAACACGGTTGACAGAACGACCACGTTCTACAATATCGCGATTGATAACACGCATCAAACGGTCATCAGCATCAGCATCAACAAATATTTTCAAATCCATCAACTTGCGCAGCTGTGGATTGGTCAACACCAAAATTCCTTCTACAATGACTACGTCGCAGGGTTTTACCGAAATGGTTTCTTCGGCACGTGTACAAGTCAAGTAAGAATAAATAGGTTGGGCAATACTCTTTCCAGCTTTCAAATCTTTGATGTGCTGTATAAGTAATTCAAATTCAATAGAATCAGGGTGGTCAAAGTTGATATTCAAGCGCTCTTCTAAAGGCATTTCAGAAGCATCGCGATAATAAGAATCTTGTGGCAATACCGCCACTTCCCCTTCAGGTAATTGCTCAATAATTTTACGTACTACTGTGGTTTTTCCTGAACCAGTTCCTCCTGCGATTCCAATAATTAACATACTCGTATGATTGTAATTAGTTATAATTTAAGAACATGAACACCTATTTTTACACCTCAAAGACGTTGCTACAAAGATACACTTTTAAATTTTATTTTCATAGATAGCCTCTAAAAGTTTTTATACAACAGCTTACAAACGGGCATCACAAGGATGACATTCTTCCTGCTCAGTTTCAAATTCGACCGTTGTATGTTCAATCTGCTCAGCAAGCATAAGCAATTTGATATTCTGTTTCAATTGTGCCATTTGGTCTAACGTCATTTCAGGAGAAATAACGGCATGTAAACTAGCAATGTTATATTGACTATCAAGACTCCAAACGTGTAAATCGTGTACAGCAATAACGGCTTCTAATTGTTCTATTTTTTGCTGTAATGCTGTAAGTTTGATATCAGACGGTACGCCTTGAAGTATGACGTTAAATGTTGCAATTAAATTACGAACGACGTTGTACAAAACGAAGATCGAAATCCCAATTGACAAAATAGGATCTAAAATAGGCACCTCAACAAACATCATCACCACCGAAGCAATGAGCACTGCTATCCAACCTAAAACATCTTCCAATAAATGCAGAGAGACTATTCGCTCATTAATACCACTGCTTTTGTGAGTACGCCAAACAGCAATGCCATTGATAATAACGCCTAAAATAGCGAGGAAAAACATGCCCTCCACTTTCACGTATTGGGGTTGTAGAATACGCATAACACTGGCATAAATAACAAACACCGAGCCCAACAATAATACGGTGGCATTAATCAGCGCGCCCAATAACGCAAAGCGCTTATAACCATACGAATAACGCGCGCTTGGCGAATGACCAGACACTTTTTGAAAATACCAAGCTAATGCGAGCGAAATAGAATCGCCCAAATCATGTAAAGCATCCGACAAGATAGCCA
>Ga0265295_1005717_pt1 | contig 15602 bp, 16 predicted proteins | sample Munlansysbiofilm_FD_192503 | JGI IMG/M metagenome (GOLD analysis project Ga0265295, IMG submission 192503) | Leachate microbial communities from a municipal landfill in Southern Ontario, Canada - Methane capture system biofilm | ecosystem: Engineered > Solid waste > Landfill > Unclassified ... | reverse complement strand
AGCATCGTGCGATTTCGCCGGGTTGTGGATCTAGGGGGTAGATGGCAATCGATATTGATGTGAACAAGTTCATCTCACAGATGTGGATAGGGTTTGCAGGAATGCTCATCGTCATGGTGACGCTCTCCCTCATCGAAGTGCGTTGCGGATATCGTCATCAGCGTCTGCTGGGTCGGAGTCTGTTGGTTCTAAGTGCAGTATCCCTCTGGGTGTGGGTGGGTCTTGGCTTGCGCGGCGGCGAGGTCTTCCTGCCACTTGCGGTTGTGTTGGCGGTAGGTGGGCTGTACTGGCTGAACGCCGACAGGAGGGCGAGGACCAGTGACAGCTCCTGATACCTGACCATGCAGGAAATCCCCGCGGGCTCGACCGCCAGAGAGACCGCTTGGGACTCGTCAGACGCCAGCGGAGCCATTGTCGGCGTGCCCCAATTCCCCCTGGTGACGGTGAGAGGCACGAACGACTGGCAGCGCATCATGCGGATGGTTGACGTGCCTGCGACCGCCACCACGATGGTCATGGTGCTTCGCCACTTCGCCGGAGGCGGCACCGCGTACTTCGACGCGGTCTCGGTGATGCCCGATACACAGACGACATCCACGCTCTACGACCCGTCGCACACCTTCGCGGTCAAGAGCACCGGCACGAGCCAGGTGGGTGCGACGGCAGTGACCGACCATCTGGGACAGGTGACCGCCACAGGCGTGGTCCCGCGCGGCTCGGCGGCTGAGACCGCGCTCGGCTCCGCGGTCTACGACAGCCTCGGGCGGCTTGCGAGCGCCACGTCGGCTCCCGACTCGGACCTTGGGATCACCGCCACCTTCGCCTACACCGACGCCGGACGCCTGAGTAGGGTCAGTGGCCCTCTCGGGTCGACCACGGAGTTTGATTACGACGAGGCCGGACGCCTTGCCGGGTCCACCTCTGCGACCGGCATCACCACACGCACGGGCTACGACGGCCTCGGGCGCGTGGCCTCCACCTTCGTCCCCGCCCGAAGCGCGCTCCCGACGAGCACGGCGAGCACGACGGCCTACGACCGGCTCGGGCGCCTGGCGCAGACGACCTTCAAGACCGGCTCCGGCGCCACCTTCGCGACGGTGACCCAGTCCTACGACGACGCCTCCCGCCTCACCTCGATCACCCGGACCGGCGCCGGGCCCGCAAGCGCGGCTCTCACCTACGATGCGCTCTCCCGCATCACCCGTCAGGTGAGCACCGGGCCTGCCGGCACCGTCACCGTCGATGCCGACTACAACGCCGCAGACCAGCCCACCGAGGTCACCGTGGGCGCCCTCGGCGCGAGCTGGACTACGAGTGCGACCTATGCCAAGACCCACCAGCCGGTCTCGATGAGCGCGCTCGGTCAGACGTGGCGCTTCGGCTACAGCGCACCCGGTGCGCTCACCCAGATCGCCTCGGAGCGTGCGCTGCGCACGCGCTCGTATGACACGGCAGGACGCCTCGCGGCGCTTTCCGCCGGCTACTCGTCGGGTTCTGCCTACTACCTCGACTTGCTCACATCGCGCCTTTCCTACGACAGCCGGGACCGCATCGGCGCGATCTCGACCGGCGGCAGCAGGACCGGCGAGTATGCCGACACCTTCTCCTACGACGCCGCCTCGCGCCTTGCCGGTTTCACCCGCACCGGTGACGGGGCCACCACCGAGTCGACTTTCTCCTACGACGCCGCAGGCGCCATGACGTCGCGGACCGATGACGGCAGCACCACGACCTTCACCGTCGATGCCGACGGCAGGCTCACAAGCTCTGTCACAGGCTCGGTGGTGACCACCTACACCCACGACCTCTACGGGCGCCGCACGAGCGCGGAGTCCACGGCTTCCGCCACCACGTATTCCTGGGACGCGGCAGGGCAGCTCGCAGGCGTGACCACGCCTGATGCGAGCGCCACTTTCGCCTACGGCGCAAGCGGCATGCGCGAGTCCGTGAGCGTGACCACGCCTGGGGGCACCACCTCGACCCAGAGCGTCTGGGACGGACAGACCCTTCTCGCCGAGCGCGACTCCGACGGCACCCTCTACCGCTACGTGCACGGCCCCGACGGCTCACCGCTCTCGCTCGTCCGCACCCGCCCCGGGGCGGCCGACGAGCGCTTCAGCTACCACACCGACGCGCTCGGGAGCGTGGTCGCGATCACAAGCGAGGGTGGCGGTGTGGTCGCCACCTACCGCTACGGGGCCTTCGGCGAGCTGCTCGCGACAGGCGGGAGCGATGCCGCACTCGCTTCTCGCAACCCGCTTCGCTACCGTGCCTACTACTACGACACGCACTCCGCCATCTACTACCTGCCCGCCCGCTACTACGACCCGGCGAGTGCGCGGTTCTTGTCACCCGACCCCGCACCGGCTTCCGCAGGAGACCCCCGTACGCTCGACCGCTACATGTACTGCACCGGCGACCCGGTGAACTACTATGATCCGAGTGGGGCGGTCGAGGTCCCGGCGTGGGCTCTTCGGATCATCCGGTACGAGACGGGCGACACGCCAGTCGAGATCCCGCAGAGCGCCCGCACACCCGGCGCTCCTCGCTACTACACAGGCGGCCAGTCATATAGTGCAGCAGTGGCAGCGGCCGCGGCGAAAGCCGCGGAGCGGGCGGCGGCAGAGCGAGCAGCCGCAGAACGAGCGGCGCTGCTTGCCGAGCGGGAGAGGACATACTCCCAAATGGCTCAAGACGTGTTCGTTGCGATTGTTGCGGACCCAGGCGTCCAGGGTATGGCGTTCTTCTTGACGGGTATGGCCACTGTCGTTGCCAGTGGGGTACTCATATTGAGTTCGCCAGTTACCCTGCTGCCAACCGCTGGTGGTAGCGTGGTTGGCGCGGGATATGGGGTGGCGCTACTGCCGCTGGGGTTATCAATGATGGCAGCAGGGTGGTGCATGATCGACGCGAGCGGCGACCGAGATGCAGACATGACTCGCGCGCTGCTGAGGGGTGAGTGAATTGAGGGCACCTGAGATGGCTCGGTGGCTGATAGCTGTTGGCGGGCTCGTGGCGTGGGTGGGTCCGATCTGTTTGATGGCGTGCGAGCGCGAGCGTCCCGGGGCAAGGACCGTGCGCTGGCTCAAGCGACTCGCCCCCCTGGCTATGGTCGCTCTCGTGACGCTCTTCATCGCGTATCGTGTTGATGGTGACTTGCGCCAACTCCGGGTCTTAGCCCTCGGCATGATCATTTCAAGTGCACTTATGCCACTCGCTGCAGCTGTGTACCTTTGGAGGAGTCGTGATGCTAACGGGGCACAGGCCGCTGCGTCAGCACGGCGCACTGAGGGTGGTGAGGGGGATCTGTGAAGAGCTTGATGATAGTCGCTATTGGCTGGTCAGCTTGGATGTTCGTGCTTGCGGGGCTGCTGGCGGATCGCCGCGCGCGAGGTCCGTGGACGTTCGGCCGGGTGCTGCCGTTCGTGGCGTTCGGACTACTCACCCAGATGGTTTGCTACTGGACCCTTGGTACCGTGCTCAGCGATCTAGGCGCTGCTCGAATGCTTCTCGTCGGTGCCGGCATCGGCGTCGTGGTGATAACCGTCCTCGTCATCCTGCTCCACCAGCGATTTGCGCGCTCAGAGTAGCGATCCACGCGCCCTGCGGCACGGGTAGCGCGCGGCGAGCGCTTGCGGCCACTGGCCCCGAAGTCCCGCTCTACCTCGGATCCACACACTACAAACTGGAGCGACGCATGACCCAACAGCCGACACTCCGCCCTCTACTACCTGCCCGCCCGCTACTACGACTCGGCGAGTGCGCGTTTCTGGGATTGGGATTGACCCGCTTGTGTTGACACCTTGTAGTGGGAGGGTGCGGATGCATCTGAGACAGCGGTGGGAGGAGCGCAGGGGCAGGTTCAAGAACGAGCGGGGCGGTTCCCAGATCCGCTGATACCCGATCACCAGGACGCTGCCGCCCTCACACCTGCATCCAACCGCTTCCCGTTCAGTAGCAGCGCCACAGCCGCCGCGCCCATGAGCACCGCGCTTAGCAGGAACGGCGCGCTGTGTGACACGGTGTCCCACAGGATGCCCGCGAGCGCACTCGACGGCAGCGCCGCCACACCAAGGACGAACGTGTACGCGCCCAGCACGGTGCCCCGCCGCTCGGGCCCTGCCAGGTCACACACGTACGCCCGGGTCATGCCCTCGGTCGCCGCGTACGGGATGCCGTAGAGCGCGAAGAGCAGCCACGGTGCCACGGCGGACTGCGCGAACGCGAAGCCCAGGTACACGAGCGCATAGCCGGCGAACCCGAAGATCAGCAGCCGCCTGCGCCCAACGCGGTCCGAGCGCGCGCCGAGCGGTCCGGCCAGGAGCGCCCCCACCACGTTGAACACCACGTACATGAGCGGGATCACCGCGGGTGTAGCACCGAGGTCCTGTGCCCGCAGGATCAGCATCGCATCAGAGGAGTTCGCGAGCGCGAACACGCCCGAGATGGCGGTGAACACCACAAGCGGCCGTGAGAAGCCCTTGAACGAGGGTGCGGACGCCCCGGCGCCCTCGCGGCGGCGGCTCGTGTCGCGCACCGCGAACAGCACCACGAGGATCGCAAGCGTCCCCGGGATGGCCGAGACGAGGAAGACGGTCCGGTACGCGTCCGGCGACAGGGTGAGGACCGCCCACGCCACGAACGGGCCGATGGCCGCGCCGAGCGTGTCGAGCGCCCGGTGCACGCCAAAGGCGCGGCCACGCCCGCCGGGCTCCGCGCTCTCTGCGATGAGCGCATCGCGGGGCGCCGTGCGCACACCCTTGCCAAGGCGGTCGGAGAGGCGCAGCCCGAGTACAGCGGGCCACGTTGCCGAGAGCGCCAGGAACGGCTTGGCGAGGTTCGACATCGTGTACCCGAGTGCGATGAGCGGCTTGCGGCGTCCCACGCGGTCGGAGAGCCAGCCCGAGCCCACCTTCATGAACGCCGCGGTGGCTTCGGCAAGGGACTCGATGAGTCCGATCGCCGAGACCGGTGCGCCGAGTACGTTGGCCAGGAAGAGCGGCAGCACGGGGTAGACCATCTCGGATGAGGCGTCGGTGAGCAGGCTCACCAACCCCATCATCCGGACGTTGCGGGGCACCCGGCCCGGTGGACCGGACGGCTCGGAGCCCGATGTCATGCCCTCATCGTCGCTTCAGGTCCCGCGACACCGCCATTGCCGCGCGGGCCCCTTCGCCCGCCGCGATGATGATCTGCTTGCCGGGTGTGTCGGTCACATCGCCGGCCGCGTAGATCCCCGGCGCACTGGTTGCGCCGCGGTTGTCGATCACGATCTCGCCCTTGGCGTTCATCTCCACGAGCCCGGCGGTGTACTCGGAGACGGCGATCGACCCGCTCTCGATGAACACGCCCGAGACGGCGAGCTCCTCCTCGATGCCTTCCTTGGGATTCTTCAGCTTGAGCCCGGTCACCCGGGTGTCGCCGAGGATCTCGGTGACCTTGAAGCCGGTCTTGAGCGTGATGTTCTCGTGCGCCTCGACGCGCTCCATCATGGCCTCGGGCACCTTGAGTGCCAACAGCGTCACGAGCGTGACGCGCGCGCCGATGGTCGCGAGTTCGAGTGCGGCGTCGGCCGCCGACTCGCCCGGGCCCACCACGGCCACGTCGGCGCCCTTGAAGAACGCGGCGTCACAGGTCGCGCAGTAGGAGACGCCCCGGCCGGTGAACTCCTGCTCGCCCGGAACGGCGAGGCGGTTGGGGGCCTTGCCGGTGGCGATGATGATCGCACGGGTGGCGAGTGTCGACCCCTCGCGCGTGTAGATGTCGTAGCCGTCTTCGGCAGGCACGATCGCGTTCACAAGCTGCCCTTCCAGGCACTCCACCTCGAACTGCGCAACGTGGTCGCGGAAGCTCGCCACGAGCTCCTTGCCGGTCACGAGCCGCCAGCCGGGGTAGTTCTCGATCTCGCCGGCCCAGAGCGTCTGGCCACCCACCTCGCCGCCGATGATGGCGGTCTTGAGGCCCTGGCGCGAGGTGTACATGCCCGCAGTCAGGCCGGCCGGGCCCGCGCCGATGATGACGACGTCGTAGCGGCCCTCAGTAGCGGTCTCTCCCATGCGTCGCTCCCTTCGTGCGGCGCCTCGGCGAGGCGCGGATGTCTGTCACAATGACGGCAACCGTCGCGAAAGGTCACGCCATGACACGCGCCCGCGTTGCCGTCATCAGGTGCGCTACCTACGATACTCCCGCTGTCGAGGATGCCGTAACACGCGGGCTTGCGCTACTCGGCGGCGCCGAGGCGTTCGTGCATCCCGGCGAGCGGATCGTGCTCAAGCCTAACCTGCTGGTGGCGAGCGCGCCTGAGAAGGCCGTGACCACCCATCCCGCGGTGTTCTCGGCCGTTGCGCGCGCTCTGGCGGCGGCGGGGGCCGAGCTCAGCTGGGGCGACTCGCCCGGTGTGGGCAGCGGGCCGGGGGCCGGGAAGCGCGCCGGTATCGCCGAGGCGGCCGCATCGCTCGGCATCCCGGTGGCCGACTTCGAGCACGGGCGCGTGATGCCGTTCCCCGGCGGCAACCTCATCAAGCAGTTCACCATCGCCGAGGGAGTGGCTGCCGCAGACGGGCTGGTGTCGCTCCCCAAGCTCAAGACGCACGCGCTCACCCGCATGACCGCTGCGATCAAGAACCAGTTCGGGTGCGTGCCGGGCTTCCTCAAGGGCGAGTTCCACACCAAGATGCCCAACGTGGAGCTCTTCAGCCAGATGCTCGTGGACCTCAACCTGCTGCTGAAGCCGCGGCTGTACGTGATGGACGCGATCGTGGGGATGGAGGGCAACGGCCCGCGCAACGGCGATCCGCGCGACGTGGGCGTGCTGCTGTTCTCGAGCGACCCGGTGGCGATCGATGTCGTGGGCTGCCGCATCATGGCGCTCGACCCTGCGCTCGTGGAGACGATCGTGTACGGAGAGCGCTGGGGGCTTGGCTCGGCGAGCGACATCGAGCTTGTAGGCGACGAGCTGCCGGTGATCGACGACTACCGCGTGAACCGCGCGCCGGTCTCCACCACGCGCGGGCTCGGCTCGGCGTTCGGCAAGCGGCTGCTCGCTCCTCGGCCGTACATCATCGAGGAGCGCTGCACGCGCTGCGGCACGTGCGTGAAGGTGTGCCCGGTCGACCCCAAGGCGGTCGACTGGCAGGGGCGCGACCGCGCCGCGGTGCCCGCGCACGACTACGACCGCTGCATCCGCTGCTACTGCTGCCAGGAGATGTGTCCCGAGCGCGCCATCGAGGTCAAGACGCCGGTGCTGGGGCGGCTCATCCGGCGGTAGGGGGCAACGCACCGCCGTGAAGGGCCGAGGTCGGATCCTGGGACTTCGCGGCATCACCAAGGAGTCATTAACAATATCATTTGGTGGCGAAGTGATGCATTCCTTGGTACCGGGGGAATGACACGATGAGTCATTAACGATATCATTTCGCAGTGATATGAGTCATTCTTCGCGGACAGGGGGATCCCGATGCGCGGTTCGTTCGCACCCGGTCGGCTCGAGCGCATGAGCATCTCGATGACGACCGTCCGCTCCATTGCCCTGCTGGGCGAGTTCAAGGGACGTCAGCAGCTCTTCGAGCGGCAGTCGCCACAACTCCTTGAAGCGTTGCGAGACCTCGCTCGCGTCCAGAGCATCGAATCGTCGAATCGGATCGAAGGCATCGTAGTGGCCGGGGACCGTGTCGCCGCTATTGCGGCCGAGAAGTCCGCCCCCAAGAATCGCTCCGAACAGGAGATCGCAGGCTATCGTGATGCACTCGCAACGGTGCACGCGAACTCGGCCAACATGAGGGTGACCCCCGGGCTCATTCTTCAACTGCACCGTGACATGTACGCGTTCACGCCCGTTCGGGGCGGCGCTTGGAAGTCCGCCCCAAACGATATCGTGGATGTGCTTGCCGATGGTACGCATCGTCTCCGATTCCAGCCCGTGGCACCCGCCGCCATCGAGCCCGCGATCCGTGAACTGGTCGATGGCTACAGTCGCGTTGTGGACAGGGAAGAGGTCGATCCCCTCATCAGTGTGCCCGCCTTCGTGCTCGACTTCCTGTGCATCCACCCGTTCACCGACGGCAACGGGCGCATATCCCGGATCCTCAACCTCCTGCTGCTCTACCAGACGGGATTCGAAGTGGGCCGGTACGTCAGTCTCGAACGCATCATCGAGGACAGCAAGGAGACCTACTACGAGTCGCTGGAGGCTTCCTCGCAGGGCTGGCATGAGGGCGAGCACGATCTGGTGCCGTGGCTGGAGTACTCGCACGGCGTTCTGATCGCCGCCTACGTTGAGTTCGAGCAGCGAGTGGGAAAGGCGGGCTCGGGCCGTGGCGCCAAGAGCCAGCGCGTGGCGGAGTGCATCCACCACATGCCCCAGACGTTCCGTTACGCGGATGTGGAGCGTGCGTGTCCGGGCGTCAGCAGGCCCACGATCGTGCGCGTTCTCGGCCAGCTGCGCGACAAGGGCGAGATCCGCTGTGTCAAGGGCGGGCGAGACGCCGCGTGGGAACGACTTGCGTAAGCCCACTCACCACAACCGGTACCAGCCCCGGCGCTCCTCGACCTCGGCGGGGATGCCGTAGAGCTCGCTGAGTGCCTCGCCGGTGAGCAGCTCGGCCTTGGGGGCATCCCGGAACACGCCACCGTTCTTCAGCATCACCACGCGCTCAACCTCGGGCACGATGTCGCTCACATGGTGCGTCACGATCACGAGCGCGCAGCGCTCGGCCAGCTGCCGGAGCAGCGCCAGGAAGTGGTAGGTACCCGAGGGGTCGAGCCCGTGGGTCGGTTCGTCGAGCACCAGGAGCGCCGGGTCGTGCACGAGCGCCCGGCCGATGAGCGCCCGGCGCGCCTCGCCCGTGGAGAGCGTGTCGATCGTGCGGCCCGCGAGTGCGGTGATGCCGAGGTACTCGAGCAGCTCGTCGGCGCGTGTCTCCATCGCCGATGTGATCTCGCCGGAACGATACAGCCCCACCGAGCCGAAGAACCCGGAGAGCACGACATCCCGCACCGACACACGCACGCGGTAGTCGTCTTGCAGTGCGTCGGAGACCACGCCGAACACACGCCGCGCCTCGAACAGGTCCCACCGTGCCTTGCCGCGCAGCAGCACCGGCGGTTCGTCACGCACGAGCGGGCGCAGGTCGCGGGTGAGCAGGCCGATGAGCGTGGACTTGCCAGCGCCGTTGGGGCCGAGCACTGCGACGTGCTCGCCCTCATGGAACGCCAGCGAATCCACGTGCAGGATCGTGCGGCCGTCGCGGACGACCTCGGCGTCGCGCAGCTGTATGAGCGGGTCGTTGGCCACGCCTACGCGAGACCGGCTTCCTTGAACGCCTTCTTGAGGGCACTCAGGCTGCCCGACACGTTGAACTTCCACTTGCCCGTCGATGACTTGATCGTGAGCACATCGGGGGTCTGCGTGTTCTCGTCGGACATTCCCATCCGGAACTTCGCGCCCTGGTACTGCGACCGCTCGACTGCCCAGTTGCCGGGAGTCTCGGCGAGCGCCGCATCGGGCGACATCTGCCAGTACGCGTCGTTGTAGCTTCCCGCCGATGCGATCTGGGCGCCCCACTGCCCGAAGAAGCCCTTGCCCTCGTCCTTGGCCCGGTCGCGAGCCGCGTTGACGGCGGCGGTCGTCTTCTCCTTGGTGATCTCGGCAAAGACCAGGCGACGCTCGGTGATGATCAGCGTGTACGCCTTCTGCTTGAGGCCCATGAAGCCGGCCACGAGGGTCAGCCCACCGATGACGGCGAGTATCTGCTCGTCGCCTGTCGCGGGAGCGGGCGCGGCCGCGGCGGGAGCGACAGGGGCGGGCGCCGCCTGCAGGGCCACCGCAGTGCCGCACGCGGTACAGAACGCCTCCCCCTCATGCAGCGGACCTCCACACGAACCGCAGTATCCGATCGCTCCGTTGCTCATGAGGACCCCCTTTGTCCAGCCACGACGCTACATATCCCACACTACCTGGTTGCCCATCCGCTGGCTATGCATGAACCGCATGGGTGCCCGGTCGTCCGAAGGCCATCATACGGAGACGAGCAGTCTGTCAGATGCTTCATTCGGCGCCTCGGATCGTTTACGTTCACAATGTTTAGAAGTTTCTGAACGTTGGTAGAGTATCTTCATGTGCACGACCAGTGCGCTCATCCGCATCACCGTAGCGAGGAGGTAGACCGTGGCCGAGCAACCGATGGTCGACCAGCGTGGCGAGCCGCTCGAGCGTCTTTCCGGACTGCTCGAGGCGGTCGGCTTCCCCCATGTGATCGCACGCGTCTACGCCGCACTCACGCTGGCCGAAGGCGAGGGACTCGCAACATCGGAACTGCTCGACCAACTTGGGGTCTCGAAGGCGTCCATCAGCAACGCGATGCAGTTCCTGGTGGGGGTCGAACTCGTGGAGCGGTACCGGGTCCCGGGCACCCGGGAGGCGCACTACAGGATGCTCAAGGGCCGGTGGGGCGACGTGCTCGCCCGCAAGATCGCGGCCACGGGGCACATACGGCGTATCGCTGCGGAGGTGCTCGAGTCGACCACTTCGGTGAAGGCTCGGGAGCGGCTTCAGGAGATGCATGACGTGTACGCGTTCTTCGAGGAGGAGTTCGACGGCGTCATCCAGCGGTTCAATGAAAGGAACGCATCATGACTGGTCCGGCCATCAGCGTAGAGAACCTCCGCTTCAGCTACGGCGACCTGGAGGCGGTCAAAGGCATCGACTTCGAGGTCCAGCCGGGTGAGATCCTCGGCTTCCTCGGCCCCAACGGCGCCGGCAAGTCCACAACCATCAAGATGCTCACCGGGCAGCTCACGCCGCAGGGCGGTGTCGCCCGCGTGCTCGATATCGATGTCTCCACCGATGACCCCGCGCTGCAGGCGCGGATCGGCGTGTGTTTCGAGGAGAAGAACCTCTACCTCAACATGTCGGCCAAGGAGAACCTCGATTTCTACGCGAGCCTCTTCGGCATCAAGGATCCGGACTCGATCGAGGTGCTGCGGCGCGTCGGTCTGGCCGACCGCGCGAAGGACCGCGTGAAGACGTTCTCCAAGGGTATGCGGCAGCGCATGATGATCTCGCGCGCGTTCATCAACAAGCCCGATGTGCTCTTCTTGGACGAGCCCACCGACGGCCTCGACCCGGTCACCTCCGCATCGATCCGGAAGACGATCCGCGAGGAGGCCGAGCGCGGTGCGGCGGTGCTGCTCACCACCCATGACATGTTCGAGGCCGATGAGCTCTCCGACCGTGTGGCGTTCATCAACGAGGGTCGGATCGTGGCGCTCGACACGGCCGAGAACCTGAAGCTCAAGTACGGCACGCGCTCGGTGAAGGTGCGACTGCGCGACGGCGACGGGGTCCGTGAGGAGCACCTCGAGCTGGACGGTGACGGCTCCTCGGCCAAGCTTGCCGAGCTCGCCGCGAGTCCGGACCTGCTCACCATCCACACCGAAGAAGCGACGCTGGAGCAGATCTTCATCCAGATGACCGGTAGGGGGCTTGAGGGATGAGCCGCACGGTATCGCGTCCGGCGATCGTCCGGGCGCTGCTCAAGAAGGAGCTCACAGCGTACTCGCGCGACCTCGTGTTCCTCGGGCTCACGATCGTGGTGCTGGTCGCCGTGCCGTTCATCTTCCATGCGCTGCCGGATTCGGTGGACGAGTCCATCACGCTCGCGGTCTACCCGCCGATCAGCGAGATGGTCGGTGAGGCGAAGGACGCGCTCATCGAGATGGGCGCCACCGAAGAGCAGCTCGCTGAGCTCGACGACCTGGATCTGGCCGCCGAGGAGGAGGGGCTCGCGCTCGTCGAGTTCGAGAGCCCCGAGCAGCTACGGGGCGTGATCGAAGGCTCGCTCGAGCTCTGGCGGACCGAGGGTGGAGATACCGTCTTCCGTGACAAGGAGGCGGGCGATAAGAAGCCAAAGGACGCCGAGCGCATCAAGCCTGACATCGGCATCGCGTTCCCGGATGAGTTCATCGCCGGTGTCGCGGCCGGCAAGAGCGACCTCACGGTGACCGTGTACTCACAGGCCGGCGTGGGTGAGGAGATCCAGACCGCCATGCAGAGCTTCGTGCGTGAGGCCGCGTATCAGATCGCGGGCCGCGAGCTTCCCGTTGGCATGCCGGATGAGGACACCATCGTCCTCGGGGAGGACAGGATGGGCGACCAGGTGAGCATGCAGGAGCGTATGCGCCCGCTGTTGCTGTTCATGGTGCTCCTGATGGAGACGTTCTCGATGGCTTCGCTGGTCTCAACCGAGGTGTTGCAGCGCACGGTGACGGCCGTTCTGGTGACACCGGCCAAGGTGAGCGACTTCCTCGCCGCCAAGACCATCTTCGGCACCCTCATGTCGCTCTCGCAGGCGCTGATCATCCTCGCGTTCGTCGGTGGACTCACGGCCACGAACTGGTCGTTGATCCTCACCGTGCTCGTGATGGGCGCGATCATGTTCACCGGCATCGCGCTCTTCGTGGGCTCGGCAGGCAAGGACTTCATGGGCCAGCTCTTCTACGCGATGCTGCTCACCGTCCCGTTGCTCATCCCGGCCATCTCGGTCATGTTCCCCGGCACGGCGGCGCCGTGGGTCAAGGTGCTGCCCTCGTATCCGATCATCCGGGTGCTGGTGGACGCCACCGCCTATGGCGGCACCTGGGCCGACGCCTGGGGCATGCTCGCCTATGCCGCGCTGTGGCTGGTGATCCTGTACTTCGCCGGACTGTTCGCGCTCAAGCGGAAGGTGGAAACGCTATGAGCCTGTCACGCATCTGGAAGGTCCTGCGCAAGGACCTGGCCCTCGGACCGCGCTCGTCGATCTTCCTGTGGGCGATCGTGCTGCCGTTCGCGCTCACACTCATCCTGCAGGTCGCGTTCGGGTCGCTCTTCGACCCGAAGCCGCGGCTCGGGATCATCGATGATGGCGGCTCCGCGATCACGGCCGCGATCGAGGACATGGAAGGTATCGAACTCACGTTGCTCGACGACGCCGCCGAGCTGAAGGCGCAAGTGGAAGCGAACGACCTCGACGCCGGGCTGATTCTGCCTGCGGGCTTCGATGAGCAAGTGCGCGAGGGCACGAAGCCGACGCTGCAGTTCTTCATCGGCGGCGAGAGCTACGCCTCCAATCGCATCATCCTCACCGTGACCGCGATCGACCTCATTCGCGAGCTCGAAGGGAGCGACGCCCCGGTCACGGTGGATGTGGTGAGCTTCGGCGACGCCGGACTGCCGATGTCCAAGCGCTTGATCCCCGTCATCGTGTTCTATGCGCTCGTGATGGCAGGCCTCTTCGTGCCGGGCTCCAACCTCGTGGAGGAGAAGGAGCAGGGCACGCTCATGTCGCTGCTGGTCACTCCGGTCAAGGCGAGCGAGGTGCTCATCGCCAAGTGGCTCCTCGGCGTGATCCTGGCGGTCGTGCTCGCTGTGGCCTCGCTGGCTCTCAACGGCGCGCTCGGGGCGAACTGGGCCGAGGTGCTCGTGGTCGTGGTGGTCGCCGGTGCGCTCTCCTCGGTGCTCGGCATCCTTGCCGGCGTCTACGCCAAGGATTCGTCGATCATGTTCGCGATCGTGAAGGGGAGCGGTCTCTTCCTCTTCGCGCCGGCGATCTTCTACGTGTTCCCCGAGTGGCCGCAGTGGATCGCCAAGCTCTTCCCGCTGTACTGGATCATCGAGCCGATCTGGCAGGTCTCGGTGATGGGCGAAGGGCTCGGTGCGGTCTGGTTCGAGCTCGTGGTCGCACTCGGCATCACCGCCGCGCTCGGCGCGCTTGCGTGGTGGCTCGCCAGGCGCGTGCAGGCGCAGATGGCCGGACAGTAGGACCCGGGTGCGCGGCCGACATGTGCCGTCGCCGGAAGGAGTGTCGTGATGGAGTGGTACTGGTGGGTGCTGATCGGTGTGGGTGTGGTGGCGGTCGGCTACCTCAAGCTCACGGTGTGGGGCAAGATCATGGACAACATGAAGGCGAAGAAGGCCGCCCAGGCCGCGCTTGACGACGAGTGACGCGGCACCCCGGTGCGGCGCCCATGGGGCCGATCAGCCGAGGATGCGCGGCGGCAGGAACGGGCCGATGCACATCCAGAGGTAGTAGATGAGCAGCAGGATGCACAGGCACCCGGTGGGGATAGCCGCCAGGAGTATCCACCAGCGTGCGCGTCTGGCGCCGAGCGGCGGCGGGCACTGAGCGATGTCGCGTTCGCGCACGACGATGCGGTCGTCGTCGAGCCGCACCCCGCGTAGGCCGGTCATCCACATACCCACGCTCGCCGAGCGCGAGCGCCGGAGCACGAGCCAGTAAAAGACCGCCCACACCACGAGCCCGGCGGCGAGCACCCACTGTCCCGCACCGACCGGGGCTGGAGCGGCCAGCCCGGTGTATCCGAGCGCCCGCAGCCACCAGTGCGCCACGTGTTCGGCCATCTGTATCCAGACCGGCAGCGGCCTCGCGCCGGCTCGGTCTCCCGCGAGCGAGGCGAACGTCAGGGCGGTCGGCACGAGCAGCATCGGACCCAGCCCGATCACCACATCGGTCGCCCACGCGCTGTACCGCCTGCCGAGTGAGGCCTGGGGTACGCAGGGACCCTCTTCCGGTCGCACGCGCCGCTCCACGATCTCCGACGCCACGGTCGCGGGGTCGCCGAAGCCATTGAGCACTGCCGCGACATCGCCACATTCGGCGAGCTCCTCGGTCAGGTGCGTACGGATCTCCTCCACCGTGTCTGCAGCGTCGGCGGGAGGTAGTCCGCGCAGGCCCCGGCGCACCTCGGCGAGATAGGCCTCGATGTCTGTGTGCCGTCCCACCTTCACGAACGCTCCTTCCCCCCGAGTTCCGCCATCGCCCCCGCGATGGCCTCCCACTCACGCCACGCCCTGCCGAGGAACTCTTCTCCGGCGGCGGTGATGCGGTAGTACTTGCGCGGCCCGGCGGGTCCCTCGTCCGACCAGGTGGCGCTCACGAGCCCGTCAGCCTCGAGGCGGCGCAGCACCGGGTAGACCGTGCCTTCGCCGGCCACGAGTCCGCCGCGGTCTTTCAGCTCGCGCACGATCGCATACCCGTAGAGCGCATCGTGCTCCACGAGGCGGAGGATCATCAGCTCGACGATCCCTTTGCGCAGCTGGGTCGACCATGAGGCGAACCCGTCGCCTGTCGCCGACTCCGCACGTCGTGCCATGCGCGCCCCGTCTCTCGGATACTGTGTAATGAACAGTACGCGCAGCGGTCTCCGGGCGCAAGCGGGACACCGGGGCTTGGGCCGGTGCGGTAGACTGGCGGTTCGGGTGCGTTCACCCGGGTACCAGGAAGTGGAGGACCGATGCCGATCATCGATGCGCACGCGCACGCATTCCCCGACGCGCTGGCGGCCGTGGCCGTTGGTCGGCTCACGGGGCGTGAGGGTGTGCGCTCGTACTATGACGGTACCGTGCGTGGGCTGCTGGGAGCGATGGAGCGCCACGGTATCGAGCGCTCGGTGCTCGCACCCGTTGCAACGCGCCCGTCGCAGGTGCGGTCCATCAACGAGTGGGTCACAGCCATCAACGATCCGCGCATCGTCCCCCTCGGCGCGATGCATCCCGACTTCCCCGAGCCAGCCGAGGAGATCGCGCGCCTGGCCGCCCTCGGCGT
>Ga0265295_1005714_pt1 | contig 15608 bp, 14 predicted proteins | sample Munlansysbiofilm_FD_192503 | JGI IMG/M metagenome (GOLD analysis project Ga0265295, IMG submission 192503) | Leachate microbial communities from a municipal landfill in Southern Ontario, Canada - Methane capture system biofilm | ecosystem: Engineered > Solid waste > Landfill > Unclassified ... | reverse complement strand
AGCGCAAACGGGTATGGTGAGCTGCTTAAAAAACTGCAACTGAAAAACGATGAAATCCAATAGGGATGGCAGTTTATTTCCTTGACACTCATCAAACAGCGTGTTAAATCGACGCAGCGAAAAGTTTCGGATAGGCACGAATCGCCATGTAGCACCCGCAGTAACTGCCAATGCTTTATGGAAATGCCCGAACGGTTCCGGAAACTTCGTTAGATATTATTTGTCCGGCAAAGACCGGGAACCCAGAAGGAGGAAGTTTGTAATGGCACAGGGCAAGGTAAAATGGTTTAACGACACAAAAGGTTTTGGTTTTATTGAACAAGACAGCGGAGAAGATGTTTTTGTACACTTTTCTGCCATCCAGACTGAAGGCTTTAAGTCTTTGGCAGAAGGTGAGCAGGTAAGCTTTGATGTTGTGCAAGGTCCCAAGGGTCTTCAGGCTGCAAACGTTCAAAAAATGTAGACAACTAAAACAACACCTTTTCAAGCCCGCAGACAACTGCGGGCTTTTTTAGTTGTATGGATAAATTCTTGCTTATTAGCTTTTGACAAACAGTTTTATTTTACATATTGTTACATTATTTTTTCCAAGGAGTATGGTTTTATGGCTAAGATTTTAGTGGTTGATGACTCGCTGGTAGCACGTATGAGCCTTAAGTCCTGTTTGCCAAAGGATAACCACGAAATAGCAGAAGCCAATGATGGTGCAAAAGGGGTGGCTCAGTTCACCAACTTTGCGCCTGATGTCACTTTTATGGATCTAACCATGCCGGGCATGGACGGAATAGAGGCTTTACGTGGAATAAAACAGATAAATCCTGCTGCAATCGTAATAATCCTGACTGCTGACATACAAAAACGCACCACTGAAATAGTCACAGAACTTGGTGCCTTTGCAGTACTTAAAAAACCACCGCAACGCCCTGAAGTACAAGCTATATTTGAACAAGCCCTGAAAGCAGCCGGAGTTGTTTAACCATGAGTGATGCAACAAGCCTGACAGACCTTGAAAAAGATGCCTTGCAGGAAATCATGAACATCGGCTTTGGTCGTGCCGCAGCTGACCTGGCTGAAATCCTCGGTATCCATGTCATCCTTTCCATCCCCCAGATAAAACTGATGGAAACATCTGATGTGATGAAATACATCCACCATGAAATCCCTGACACCAATGACATGAGCATGATTACCCAGTTTTTCAGCGGCAAACTAAATGGTGTCAGTTATCTGGTAATACCACAGGGTGAAGGGCTTAAGCTTCTCCATCTGTTTGATGAGGATGCAACTGGCCTTGATCAGGAATATGACCTTGCCACCTTGCAACGGGAAACCTTGCTGGAAATCGGCAATATCATCATTGGTGCCTGTGTAGGCAAGCTGGCTGAGATGCTAAATGACTCTGTTTCCTACGCGCCTCCCCGCTACTTTGCCCATGAGATGATTTACGACTCCTTAACAGAAGGTTTAAGCGGAGATAAAAGTTTTGCCCTGTTGTTCAAAACCATATTCAGTTTTGAAAAAGAAGATGTTAATGGATTTTTATTTCTGGTCAGCAACCCGGCAGTAATGGCGTGGCTTAAAAACTCAATAGAAAACTACCTGAAACAGTATGAATAACGAATACCGCCAGATATTTGACACCATCAGCCAGGGGCTGGTGCTGGTAGACCGTGATATGGTCGTAACTGACTGGAATCGCTGGATGGAAATGCACAGTAATATTAGTGCCAGCGAAATTATCGGAAAACAACTTTTTGCTTTTTTCCCGGCGTTGGAACAAAAGCGTTCATTTATACGTGCAGTAAAATGTGCCTTTAGCTTTGGCTCTTTTGGTTATTTCTCCCAAAAGCTGCACGGATATATCTTCCCCTTTCGTAACCCCCATACTGGCTTTGAGCTTTTCCCGCAAATGCAGCAGCACTGCTCCCTTGGTCCCCTGCGCGATGTTGATGGTCAGATCAACAGGCTGTTCATCACAGTACAAGATGTAACTGAATTTGTACTTTATGAGCATAGGCTGACAGAAATGACCAGAATCGACAGCCTTACAGGGCTTTACAACCGCCGCTTCCTTGCCCAAAGGCTGGAAGAAGAGATGTTGCGCTGCAAACGTCATGGTCACGCGCTTTCTCTGATGATGATAGACATTGATCATTTCAAGCAGATAAATGATACCCACGGGCACCTTTGCGGTGACACGGTCTTGCGCCACATATCCAGAACACTGCGTGATATGTTCCGCAAAAGTGATGTTGTTGCCCGTTTTGGTGGCGAGGAATTTGTCTGCATGTTGCCGGAAACAAGCCTTGACATGGCTGTCATACTGGCAGAACGCTGCCGCGAAAACATTGCCAACAGCAAGCCTGCCTGCGCCAATAAGCAGCTTACTGTAACCATCAGCATTGGTGTAACCAACATATCCACTCGTGAAACCACTGACAGCCTGCTTAAACGTGCAGACGATGCCATGTACCAGGCAAAAATATCCGGACGCAACTGCTGTGTCATCTTGCCCTCACATGCATCATCCAGCTCTGGGCTATCTTGATGACACCTGAAGAACTGGCTGAAATCCGTTTTGCCTTTGCTCTGGAAACAGCTGAAAACCTTAGCGAGATGGAAACAGCCTTGCTGGCTTTGGAAAACAGACCTGAAGTTGGCGATGATTTTAACGCTCTTTTCAGAGCCATGCACACCATCAAAGGTTCAGCCGGCATAGTTGATGCCAGTTTTGTTGAACTGTTCTGCCATTCGGCAGAACACCTGCTTTCACGAATCAGAGAGCATGAACTCCCTCTGACCACCGACCTTATCTCCCTTTTCCTACAATGCCACGATCATATCCGCAGCCTTGTTGCAGCCTACGAACAGGGTGAAGAAACAGTACCTGCTGCACACGAACAGTTGCTGTCAAGCATTAAACTGTTGCTTGAGCTGCCCGCCCAGGAAACTGCTGACTCCCCGCCTGAAAGTGACCACAGTGTAAAAGACAGCCAGCTTGCTGCCTCTTCTACGGTTTTGGCTGAAAGCAATTCAGAGCGGAAGATTGTCAAAGTGGAATCAGTCAAGCTTGATCTGCTGATTAACCTGGTGGTGGAGCTGGTTACTGCCACTTCTGAGCTGGAAGCCCATGTAAAACGCAGCGGTGACCCGGCAGCAACAGAATCAGTAACTGTGGTTTCTGCACTGGTTAAACAGGTGCAGGAAAGAGCAATGGTCTTCAGAATGGTACCGGTAAATGACCTTTTCCGCCGCTTTCAACGCCTTTTGCATGATCTTTCCCTTGAAACCGGCAAAGAACTGCACCTGAAAACATCAGGAGCAGAAACCGAACTGGACAAAGTGCTTGCTGAAAAACTGCGCGAGCCTTTGCTGCATCTGGTGCGCAATGCTGCCGACCACGGCATTGAGGCTCCGGAGGCACGGCTTGCTGCCGGCAAACCTGCCTTTGGCACCATCAGCCTTAATGCATGGCAAGAAGCTGGTAATATCATGATTGAGGTTAGCGATGATGGTCAGGGGCTTAACCAGGAGAAAATCATCCAAAAAGCTATGGAGCGGGGGTTAGTCAGACAGGAAGATATTGCTGTCTGTGATCCATTATCACTGATTTTTATGCCTGGCTTTTCCACGATGGAGACAGCTTCAACCCTTTCAGGTCGTGGTGTTGGAATGGATGTGGTCAAGCAGACTGTGGAAAGTGTGCGAGGCAGAATAGAGGTAAGCAGCACAAAAGGGCAAGGTTCTTCTTTCCGCATCCGTTTACCGTTATCCCTTGCCATGATTGACGGTTTTATGGTTACGGTTGGCAGTAACCTTTATATTATGCCAATGGAGCTGGTGAGTGAAACCATTGACTTGATGCCTGATGATCTGCATTGGCTGGAAAATCATGGCTACCATAATCTGCGGGGAGAAGCGATCCCCTGCCTTGATCTGCGCAAATTGTTGCAGGCAGATTGTGAACAGCCCAAAATCCGCTCGGCAGTGGTGGTAAATGTGGGCAACAAGCGCACAGCACTGGTGGTTGACCATCTGGAAGGAGCTATAAAGGCGGTCATCAAACCGCTGGGCAACAGTTGCCGAGACCTGCGGATTATTTCAGGTGCCACCATATTGGGTGACGGCACCATTGCTTTGATACTGGATTTGCCAGAGCTGCTGGCATCGCCTTAACAGAGCTTTGAAAAACTATTGCAGAGGCGTATATATAAATACGTCGCACAAACAATCCCGCAGATTGACACAGCCAGAAGGGAAAAGAACCCTTTCCGTACAGGGTTAGCGGTTGCAATCATGCCCATACATCATCACCAAATTCGCCCTGTTCTCTAGGCATATAGGACATAAGTCCCCTGCATCCTGCCAGATTTCCTCAGCCAGCCAGGCACCTGCTTCCTCAAAAACAGAAGCTGCTTTAGCTGTTTCATCAAATTCATTACCGCATATTGTGCAACTTCTCATGGCTTAACCCCAATCAATTCCATTGCTTTTGCATATTCCGCTAGCAACAGGTTCTTATCTGCACTTTCAATGCTATCCCAGGGCAGTTGCCCGTCAACAGGCAATGTTTTGGTGACTTCTGTTGTAAAATCAATGCTGCATTGTTTGGCTGCCTTGCGTAATTTAACACCGCCTGACATTACCTGTATCAGCGGCACCAGCTGGCGACCTCCTCGGGAAAGCAATGCCTGTAGCACTGCCCCTTGCAGCTCTTCCACCTTCAGCCGCAAATTGGGAATCTTGCGTACTGCCTTTTCCAGATAGCTCACCTTTTGCTTCAGTTCATGCTCAGAAGCCATACCAGCCCATTGCAGCGGCGTAAACGGCTTGGGAATAAAGGGATTTACTGACAACGTGATTTCACCCAGCCTTTTATGCTGACGCGCTTTTTCCACCACAGCAGCCTGTACTTTGCTAGCAAGGGAAACCAGTTCTGCCAGATCTTCGTCAGTTTCACCAGGCAAGCCGATAATCAGATAAAGCCTGAGATTAAGGATGCCTGCATCTGCCACCATTTCCACTGCTTCAAGAATCTGCTTTTCAGTCAGGTTTTTGCGAATCATGTCCCGCATCCGTTGTGAACCACCTTCTGGCGCAAGGGAAATGGTTTTGCAGCCACTGGCAAACAGAAGCTCCAGCAGTTGCGGATCAATGCGGTCAACCCGCAATGATGAAAGGGATGGCACACCGTTGTTATCAATTATAAAACGACAAAGTTCAACAATTTGCGGATGATCAGACACAGCAGCACCAACCAGACCAATGGTTTTACGGTATTGCAAACCGTGCAGACACACCTCTTTGAGCTTTTCCAGCGGTTGCCAGCGAAAAGGCTGCCAGACAAAACCGGCAGCACAAAAACGACAGCCACGGGGGCAACCACGGCTTACCTCCACCAGAAACATATTGCCAAACTCGGTTTCATCGGTAAGCAGTGCAGAGCAGGACGGCAACGTATCCAGCGATGCAGAAATTCTTTTACAGGGCAAAGACCGTGGTAATGCAGGCAGATAAAAACCAGGCAGACTACCGATGGCATCCAGCAGCTTTTGCCACTCATCAGTTGCACCGGAAAGGAGAAGATTGCAAAGTTTAGGGATTAAAGCTTCACCCTCGCCAAGGGCAAAGATGTCAAAAAAGTCCGCAATCGGCTCGGGATTAAGAAAGCAGGCTGCACCGCCAGCAATCAGCAGCGGACTTTCCCCGCCACGTTCGCTGGCAAGCAACGGGATACGGGCAAGCTTCAAAATCAGTGGAATGTTGATGAAATCAGGTTCAAAGGAGATGGAAAAAGCGACCAGGTCAAAATCAGTCAAAGGGCGACCTGATTCAAGGGAGAGCAAGGTTTCACCGCTTTTGTCATAACGGTCAAGCTCGGTCTTTTCCGGCAAAAACGCTCTTTCACAGTAGACATCAGGCTGCTGGTTAAAAAGCTGATAAACGGTCTGAAAACCAAGGCTGCTCATGGCAGTATAATAGCGGTTGGGATAAATCAGGCAGACAGCAAGACTGCCACCACGGCTAACCGGAAAAGTTGCGGTTTCGGCATTTCTGCGGCAGCGCAGATTTTCACGGATAATGTGGCTCATGACAATAACTTACACAAAAAGCGAGGCATCAGTGGGTTGCAAAAACTCCTGCACCATCGGCAACTTGCAGGCTTTCAGCTCTTCCTCAGTGCCTTCAAAGGCAAGGCGGGATTCGTGCAAAAGAGAAAAACGCTGCGAAGTGGCATAGGCAGTGGGCAGGTCATGGGTCACCATCAAAGTGGTTTTACCTGCCTCCTGCAAGCGGTTCATCAAGGATACGATATTGTAAACTCCTATCGGATCAAGTCCGGTGGTTGGTTCGTCAAAAAAAATATATTCAGGATCAGCAGCCAGGGCGCGGGCAATGGCAACCCGCTTTTTCATCCCTCCGGAAAGCTCAGCAGGATAAAGATCAAGTGCCGGCTCAACCCCCACAAAGCGCAATTTTTCCCGCACTATTTCCTCAATTTCATTCTGACTTAATCGCCCTTCCTCAAAAAGACGGTAGCCCACATTTTCACCAACTGTCATTGAATCAAATAACGCGCCCATCTGAAAGACAATGGCGATGTTTTTACGCTGTTCACGGTAGGCTGCTTCCGGCTGTCCGGTAATCTCCATACCGTTAATGAAAACACGCCCGGATTGCGGGTGAATAAGCCCTAAAAGCAGCTTCAAGATGGTGGTTTTACCGGAACCGCTTACCCCCAGGATGGTACGGTTAATCCCATGCTCCAAAGTCAGATCAAAATCTGTCAGAATTGTCCGTCCACCAACTTTGTAGCAGACTTTTTCCATCCGTATGCAGTTTGTCATCTGTTCACAGCCCATTTAATCACCTGAACATTACAAAAATTTTGGCAATGAAAAAATCCACCATCAGCACCACAACAGAAGCGATTACCACTGCCTTTTTGGCAGAATTACCAACACCTTCGGCACCGCCACCGGTATTAAGCCCGGTCTGGCAGGCGATCATGGTAATCAGAAAACCAAACACCGCCGGTTTCACCACCCCTTCCAGATAATCCAGCGGTCGCATAAACTGGGTAAAGGTGGAAATGTACATTGCCGGACTGATACCATAGCCAGTGGAGATAAGATAGCCGCCCAGCATGGCAACAGCATCTGTGATGATGGTTAAAAGCGGCAAAGCCAGCAACATTGCCTTCAGGCGGGGGGTTACCAACCGCTGGATAATATCAGTGCCTTCCACCCGCATTGCATCAACCTGCTCTGTAACCACCATTGTGCCCAGTTCGGCAGTAATGGCAGAACCAACCCTGCCAGACACCATCAACGCTGCCAGCACCGGCCCCAGCTCTTTAATCATGGTTACTGCCACCATGCCGCCCACATAGCTTGTGGCAGCAAACGGCTTTAGCTGTATCAATGCCTGCAACGCCATTACCATGCCAGTAAAAAGACCGGTCAATACACAGATAAAAAGCGAAGAAAAACCCAGCTTGTCAAACTGGATGGCAAAATCACGGTAATAGTATGGCTTGCGGAACATACGCCCCACCGACTGCATGGCAAGTTGAAAAAATTCCTGAAAGCGGGCAAGGAACTGCAATACATGTTGATCTATCACCGCAAGTCGTATCATACCTGTAACACCGCCTGTACAGCCTGGGCTGCCTCTTCAATAAAAATAAACTCAAGCTCATTTCTTACATTTTCCGGAATATCTTCCAGATCATCGCGGTTGCGTTTTGGTGCCAGCACTGTGGTAACTCCGGCACGGTGGGCAGCCAATGCTTTTTCTTTAAGACCGCCAATTGCCATTACCCTGCCGGTAAGGGTAATCTCACCGGTCATTGCCAGATCACGGCGTGCCGGCTTGCCGGTCAGAAGTGAAACCAGTGCAGTTACTATGGTTACACCTGCCGATGGCCCGTCTTTGGGAATGGCACCAGCCGGTACATGGATATGGATGGTGCGGTTTTCAAAAACATCATCCTCTATGCCAAAGGTGGCAGCATTTGCCCTTATGTAAGAAAGGGCAGCCCGCGCTGATTCCTTCATCACATCACCAAGCAGACCGGTTAAAAACAGGTCTGCCTTGCCGGGCATACTGGTTGCCTCCACAAAAAGTATATCCCCGCCTGTGGCAGTCCATGCCAGTCCGGTTACAACACCTATACGATCTTTTTCAGCTGCCACTTCATTGTGGAACTTACGTGCCCCCAGAAGGCTGGTAACCACCTCGGGCGTTACCTCATTACGCGGCTCTTTGCCCTGGGTGACTTCCTTGGCTATTTTACGCAGTACCTGGGCAATGGTGCGTTGCAGGTTGCGCACCCCTGCCTCACGGGTATATTCGGTGATGATTTTTAGCAGACCGGTTTCTGTAAAAACCGGCGGTTTTGCAGCAAGTCCGTTTTCTTCAATCTCTCGGGGAATGATAAAACGGTTGGCGATATGCTGCTTTTCTTCGGTTGAATACCCTGCCAGACGGATAATTTCCATCCTGTCCCGAAGTGGACCTGGTATGGGATCCAGCTGGTTGGCTGTGGTGATAAACATGACTTTGGAGAGATCAAAAGGAACATCCAGATAATGATCCTGAAAGGAAAAATTCTGTTCCGGATCAAGCACCTCCAGCAGTGCTGATGCCGGATCACCACGGAAATCATTGGACATTTTATCAATCTCATCCAGCATCATCACCGGATTATTGGAGCCGCAGCGGTGGATTTCCTTGATAATACGTCCTGGTAAGGCACCGATATATGTACGGCGATGCCCACGTATTTCTGCCTCATCCCGCACACCACCCAGGGAAAGACGTACAAACTTGCGCCCCATGGCACGGGCAATGGAACGCCCAAGGGAAGTTTTACCAACACCTGGCGGTCCCACAAAGCAGATTACCGGCCCTTTCATGGTATCTTTAAGTGACCGTACAGCCAGGTATTCCAGTATCCGTTCCTTAACCTTTGTCAGATTGTAATGATCTTCATCAAGTACGGTTTCTGCCTTGTCAATATCAAGGGAATCTTCGGTGGATTTATCCCAGGGCATACCAGCAAGGTAATCAAGATAGGTGCGGGCAACATTATATTCAGGAGATGCCTGGTTAATCCTTTCCAGACGTTTCAGCTCTTTCATGGCGATCTTACGCACATCGTCCGGCATACCGGCAGCATCCAGCTGTTTACGCAGTTCGTTTATGTCCGCAGCTCGGGGGTCTTCCTCCCCCAGTTCTTCCTGGATCTGCTTCATCTGCTCACGCAGAATATAATCTTTCTGGTTTTTGCCAACCCGCCGGTTTACCTCGGTTTTAAGCTCACTTTTAACCTGAAGCTTTTGCACTTCATTGGTTAAATGAACATAAACCTTTTTCAGCCGTTCCAGCGGATCAACTGTTTCCAGCAGCTCTTGCAGCTCATCCAGTGGCAAATGTACGTAAAGTGCCACAAGATCAGACAAGCGGGCAGGATTATCAATATAATCCACCATTTTCATCACATCGTCTGGCAGTGGCTTGCCGTAGGAAAGGGATATTTTAAGCAGCCCGATCAGGCTTTGCACCAGTGCGTCAGCAATCAGTCCTTGCTCCACATATTCTGGCAGCAGGCGTGTCTGCACCAATGTAAAAGCATCAGCCTGCTCAACATTTTCAATGCTTATCCGGTTTACACCTTCAAGGGTAATTTTAAGGCGGTTACCGGAAACCGGTTTGATGCGTGTTACCCTGCAAACAGTTCCAATTACGCCGGACAGCTCCATTATGTTTTTATCAGGCGCACCAGCCAGCTGGCTGACCACGGCAATAAAACCGTCATATTCATCCTGTGCCATCAGAAAACATTCTGCATCTTCCTGACTGATGTAAATCGGAAACACCATATATGGAAACGCCACCATATCCTTCAGCAGATATAATGGTAAAATTTCAGATACTAACAGCTCTTTTTCAGACATCTTTTTTGTGTACCCTTCTGTTTTTTGTTATATTTATAATTCTTATCTACCATGAACATAATAACTACTTCAATCAGCACAAACTAAACAGACCTTTGCAGGAGCCTCCAAATGAAATCATATACCCGTTTTATCCCTTTACTGATGCTGCTTTCCCTGCTTTTTACTGCAAACAGCTTTGCAGGGACAGACAAAAAATCAATGGTTGAGTTTACGGTGGTCAAGCAGGACAGATTGATCAGTATTTGCGAGAAATATCTGTTTGAACCGGAAAAATGGCAGCAGATAGCAAAAATTAACAAGCTGAAAAATCCTGACCTGATTTTGGCTGGGCAAAAACTCTACTTCCCTGCTGAAATGCTGAAAGGAGTAATTGCCAGCGGTACTGCCGAGTTTGTTAAAGGTGATGTTGAAATTATGGACAGCAGCAAAACCTGGCAGCCGGTGTACACAAATGACCGGATAAATGCAGGAAATGCCCTGAAAACCGGTAAAAACAGCGAGCTTACTGTACGCTTTGCTGATGGCACAAGTTTCAGTATGCGTGAAAACAGTGAGCTTTTTGTTGAGCGTTCTGTGGAAGGACCGCTGCATCTGTTACGCAAACTTTCACTTTCTGGCGGCAAGGTTATTAACCGCATCCGGCAAGCCACCGGTCGCGCTTCCCGCTACGAAGTCGAAACCCCTTCTGCATTGGCAGCCGTGCGCGGCACCAGTTACCGTGTATCCCATGATGCTGAAAAAGTTACCAGAATTGAAAGCCTGGAGCATGACATTGCCATACAAACAACCAATGACAACCTGCTTTTAACAGAAGGCAGCGGTGTGGTTATCGGCACTGATAAAAGCAGAATTGAGCAGCCAGTAAAACTGCTGGCACCACCAGAACCTGTACAGCTTGAGCCGGTTTACGGAGATCAGGTAAGTAATATCTTTTTTGCAGCACAACCAGAAGCATTACAATATCAGATAGCTTTGACAACAGATGAAGCAGGTCTGCATCCGGTGAAAAGCGCGACCATCCCGACTGACCAGCCTTTTCAGTTTGAAGGGCTGGCTGACGGTAAATACTGGCTGTTTGCCAGTGCAATCAACAAAACCGGTCTTGAAGGGCAGCCATCCCAGCCACACAGCATAACCGTGCGCCGCAAACCGGTTCCGCCAGCATTGCTGCAAAATGTGGATAACGAAACCCTGCCTGAAATGTCCATACCGCTGCAATGGCACCATGTAATCGGTGCTGACTCCTATCAGGTGGAACTTGCCAGTAACGATGATTTAAACGGGAAAATACTGGTAGCTGAAAAAACCGGACAAACTTCCATGACACTTGCCCCGCTTGATGAAGGCAGCTACCGTCTGCGCCTGCGCTCTTTGGCTGCCGATGGCTACCAGGGCGATTGGTCAGATGCACAAACCTTTACTGTGGCAAAACAGCAGGCACCATCCCTTGTCCTTACCAGCGACAGCGGGCAAACCCACCTGCAATGGCCACCTTTAGCCAATGCCGCTGCCTATCATCTGCAAATTGCAGCAGATGACACTTTCAACAAGCTATATGTAGATAAAATCGTCAGCGACTCAAAGATTACCCTTAAAGATGAACTGCCGGCAGGTCGCCATGCTGTCCGGATCGCTGGGCAGGATGCAGCAGGCGTGCAGGGTGGGTTTTCGCAGGCCAGCTATATTGATGTGGAGCAAAGCCTGTTTTCCACTTTGGGTACTTTTGGCACAGTTGGCGGGCTGGCATTATTGTTGCTGCTTTTACTTTAAGAAACCATTGCACCTGTCTTGAAAAAGATACGTTTCTACACACTGTTGTTTGCGCTGCTTTTAGCCGTTATTGGTGCTGAAAGCCTTGGGTTTTTTGCCGGGCTGGATAATTATTTTTACGACCAGTTTTTCCGTTTACGGGGTAGCCGCCAGGTATCCGGCAAGGTTGTAATAGTTGCCATTGACAGCGAAACATTAAACAACCTGGGCAGATGGCCGATTGCACGCAAACATTACGCAACCTTGCTGGACAAGCTTAGCCTGACAAAGGTGGTCAGCTTTGATCTGCTTTTTAGCGAAAAAACCCCTGATGATGAACTGCTTGCCAAAGCAATCAGCAAACATGGGCAGGTGATTTTACCTGCCTACCTGCGCCACGATAAAAACCTTAACAACCCGCTTGCAACATTTTCTCCGCTAATCACAGCACATATCCATATTGAGCCAGGCATTGATCATGTGGTGCGTGAGCTGTACCACAGTATCTACCACAAGGGGCAGCTGATACCCTCCCTTTCCTCTGCTGCTTTTGAGGCATTTACCGGCAAAACCTTCCCCCGTGACAAACCTCGCAGCAGTACAGACAAACTGATTCAGCAGGACAGTCACAGAATAAATTTTTATGGTTTGGGCGGCACAGTAACCACTGTTTCAATGGTTGATGTATTAAATAACCACTACACCCCTGATTTTTTTGCAGGTAAAGCTGTGTTTATAGGTGCCACTGCTGGTGGTGTTGCCGACCAGATGCCCACCCCTTTCAGCCAGCAGCGCAACAAAACACCAGGCGTTGAGCTGCACGCCACTGCATTTTGTAACCTGCTTGACGGCACCACAATCAACAGTATCCCCCAATGGTTTGCATTTTCAATCCTGTGTGCTATCAGCCTGCTTTTGGCATATCTGTTTATCTCCCTTGGCGAGCAGAAGGCTACTTTGCTCTGGATAACAACACTTATTCTGATACCGGCAGCCTCGCTGGCAATTTTCTATCTTAACCTGTGGGTACAGCCAGTGATTTTCATGGCAGCTGACACCACATTATTTACTGCCATATACCTGCAAAGACTTTCAGCGGCAGCAAGCCGACTTGATCAGGAATTTGAAGCTGTTACAGCTTTACTGGGCAAAACTGCGCACAAGTACGGAGCAAAGACAGGCAAAAAAGGGTTATTCGGGCTTTTGTCTGCCGAAGGGATTAATGCAAAAGTAGAGCGACAAAGCAAAATTACTGCACGGTTGTTGGCAATACGTGAAGAACTTGCCTCGCTGCTTAAAATTGAACGCGAAACTCTGGATAATCAGGTGCGCTTTATTGAAATGCTTTCCCATGAATACCGTACACCATTGGCAATTATCCGCGCCAATATTGATATTATTGAGCTTAAAGAACAGGAAACCCAGCATAATTTTGCAGCCAATTATGCCAAAATGAAGCGGGCAGTTAACCGTCTGGCTGAAATCATGGACAGCTCTTTGACCAGCGAAAGAGTGGACTATACCCAAAGCAAATTAAACATGCAGCAGCTGGAACTTATCGGATTTATTAAAATACTGGTGGATGAATCCCGCATTCTCTGGAATGAACGCACGATAAACCTGCAACTGCCAGAACAGCAGACCTTATGTATGCTGGCTGACAGGGCACTACTTAAAACCGCACTGCTTAACCTGCTGGATAACGCCATAAAACATTCACCGGCTAAAGAAACTGTAAACATAACTGTTACAGCTGATGCCAGTTTTGCCATAATTAAAATACAAAACAACAAACCCTTAATCCCCCAAAGAGAACTTGGAAAGCTGTTTGAAAAATATTACCGTGGCAATGGCAGCACTAATACACCCGGTGCCGGACTTGGTCTTTTTCTTGTGCGTAAAATCCTGGAGCAGCTGGGTGGAGGTATTGAGATAACCAGTGATTTGAAAAACGGAACCTGCGCCAACGTTACCTTGCCTGTACAGACCGGTATAAACTGATGATTCTTAACTTTGTTCCTGTTCGTGTCTCTTGTTTTTGTAGTTTTTAGTGGGTTTCGTTTTTTTGCTGTTTCATGTAGAATTTATTCTTGCTAAAATTTATCTGGAGAACATAAGTGGTAACAAACAGCGTTCTTGTCGTAGAAGACAATACTGATTTGCGTGAAAGCATGATCGATTTTTTAATCGCATCAGGCTTTAATGCTGTTGGTGTTGGCACTGCAGCAGAATTTTACAAGCAACTTGACAAGGAATGGAATGTGGCAGTGATTGATATCGGATTGCCTGACCAATCCGGTTATGAATTAGTGCAACATCTGCATAAAAACACCGGTTTAAGTGCCATTATCCTCACTGCCCGCAATACTGCCGATGACAGAATAAAAGGCTATGATGTGGGTGCAGACCTGTACCTGACCAAACCGGTTGACGGGCGCGAACTGGTGGCTGCCATCCATAATGTTCTTAAACGCAGCCAGCAAAGAGCAATGCCTGAACAACCGCTTGCGACAACAGAAGGATCATGCTGCTGGTTTTTGCACAAGTCTGCCTGGCAGCTGATTGCTCCGGATGGAGCCTGCATCGACCTGACCGGCAAGGAAATACAGTTTGTTGAACTGCTTGCCGATATTGCTGCTGATACGTCTGAATCCATATCCCGCGATGACCTGTTAATGAAACTCTATAACCGTAATGACATGCACTCAAATCGTGCCATGGATGCCCTGGTAAGGAGGCTGCGCAGTAAAATCAGCATGGCAACGGATGAGCCGCAGCCTGTTAAAACTGTACATGCCGAAGGCTATAGATTATCATCCCCCCTTAAAGTACTCCGTTAGAAACCACCTGATTCCTGTTAATACGCTTAATCCACAGATAAAACAGTCAGTTCCCATCCGGAAGCTACAGTTGCATTGCATTCAACAATGGTTGCCAAATCGGAGAGGTGGCAGATGAAATATCGTATTACCATTCTTTGTGAAAACAGCGTTGGACCAATATCCGGTACCATTGCCGAACATGGCTTTAGTGCCCTGGTGGAATGGCAGGAAGGCGCGCTGCTCTGGGATACCGGACAGGGTTTCACACTGCTGCACAATGCCCAGCGCATGAACAAAAACCTGCACAATTTACAATATGTTGCCATTTCCCACGGGCATTACGATCACTCCGGTGGTCTTTTACCTCTGCTGCGTACCTGTGGCAAAAAAACCGTGTTTGCGCATCCTGAAATTTTCACCCCCCGCTACCGTTGTAAAGACACCGGCGATTCCATCTCTTTAGGCATACCTTATCCCAGGGAATATCTGGAGGGTCAGGGGGCGATGTTTAACCTTTCTGACCAGTTTCGCGAAATCCTGCCGGGCATCCACCTGTCCGGGCAGGTAAAACGCTCCAATGATTTTGAGCTTGGAGACAGCGGGCTTTACCTTGATACAACCAAAACAGTCAGCGATCCTTTTAACGATGACCAGTCACTGATTCTGGAAACTGACAAAGGCTTGCTGTTGTTATTGGGCTGCTGCCATGCCGGCTTAATCAATACTTTAGAACATATTAAGGACAAAACAGGTGAGCGAAACTTTTATGCAATTTTGGGAGGAACCCACCTGGGATTTTGCACTGCAACACAGCTTGAACAGACAGTTGCCCTGCTCAAAAAATACAAAATAACCAAGCTGGCAGTAAGCCATTGCACCGGTTTTACCGCCTCTGCACGACTGCTGCGCGAGTTTCCTGCTGCATTTCAACTGGCGCAGGTGGGATATTGTCTGGAAGCATAGATTTTTTCGGGCAGCAACTAGATTATTGACATTAAACGCAAAATATCGGATAAATACTCTTTTACAACTTGCAACCCAAAAGCAGACACGGAGAGGTGGCCGAGCGGTT
>Ga0265295_1005713_pt1 | contig 15608 bp, 9 predicted proteins | sample Munlansysbiofilm_FD_192503 | JGI IMG/M metagenome (GOLD analysis project Ga0265295, IMG submission 192503) | Leachate microbial communities from a municipal landfill in Southern Ontario, Canada - Methane capture system biofilm | ecosystem: Engineered > Solid waste > Landfill > Unclassified ... | reverse complement strand
TTAAAACCCATTAGCGTGGGTTCGAAAGTTGAACTTAACATTCGGTTCGAGGCCAATAGCGCTCATCTTGCGCCTGAGTCGGTTGCCGAAATTAACCGATTGCTACGCCAGGTTAAGAACAACCCCGAAATTAGGCTTGAGATACAAGGGCATTGCGATAATCTGGAGGCAATACAAAACCCAGACGTTGGGTATGAACGTGCAGGCGCCGTTGCAAAATACCTAATTGAGAATGGGTTTAGCAACGTTGAGGTTAAGGATATGAAGAACAGTGAACCTATATCCACAAACGATACGGAGGAAGGTCGCATACAAAACCGCAGAATAGATGTAGTAGTGGTGAAAAAGTAGCTTTAGGCAATTTGCCTTTTGAATTACTGAAAATAAGGGAGTTACGCCCTATTTACTAAAAGAAGCTGTTATTCCATAAGGTTTGTAGCCTATTCAACAACTATTCTCGTTTTAAAAGCGGCAGTAATTTGCTGACAAAAAACGTTCTTTGTACTTTTGCAGCAAACATAAGTAGTTGTGAAAGTTTGAGAGAATAATATCAACTCAAAATCGTCCTTTGAGGTTTGTATGGTCATACTTCGACTTCGCTCAGTATGACTAACTCAGCATAAACAATGCTCAGTATGACTAACTCAGCATAAACAATGCTCAGTATGACTAGTTCTGCATAAATAAGGCGTCACACTGAACTAAGTCGAAGGGTGGCAACAGAGTTCTTCGTGTGCTTTGTGTCCTATTAAACAATGTTTCACAAAAGAACCACAACCGAGCGTATTTTGCGAGCTCAACGAAGCTAAAGAAGACACGAAGAGAAAACATAATTATACACCAGACATATGAATATTGCTTTGATAGGGTACGGCAAAATGGGGCATGAAATTGAGTCCATAGCCACAGAACGCGGACATAACATTGCCCTTATAATTGACCAAGACAATCGGCATAAGCTAAATGCCGAGAGTTTAAAAAATGTGGATGTGGCCATCGAGTTCTCATCACCCGAAACTGCATTTAACAATATAAAAACCTGTCTTTTGGCAGGCAAACCTGTTGTTTGCGGTACAACTGGCTGGCTTAGCGACCTCGATAAGGCAAAGGAGATGGCAGAAAACGGAGATGGAGCACTTTTTTACGCCTCAAATTTTAGTATAGGGGTAAACCTATTCTTTAGACTAAACAAAATTTTAGCTAAGTATATAAATACGGTAAAGGGTTACACCTTTGCCATTGAGGAGGTGCATCATACACAAAAGAAGGATGCCCCCAGCGGTACCGCCATTACTCTGGCTGACATTATATCAAGCGAGATTGATGAGCTAACCGGGTGGTCTTTAGTACCCGAAGAAATCGACCATAAAATCCCCATAACTGCACTTCGAAAAGCGAACGTGCCGGGCACACACACGGTAAGCCTTAGCTCCGAAAATGATTTAATCACCCTTACGCACGAAGCCAAAAACCGAAAAGGTTTTGCCCTTGGAGCGGTACTTGCAGCCGAATTTGCCAAAGGGAAAAAAGGTTTTTTAACAATGGATAGCTTACTTAAAATATAATTATCCGATAAAAAGTATTAAACTTACCTCGTGAAATGTGTATGCTCACCCACCATTTTACATTCAATTATGAACTAAATACACAGCATAATAATGAACAGAATTAAGGTGTTTTTAAAAAATCGATTCTTTTTGCTCGCCCTATCATCAGCAATCTTTGTGCTATGGGTAATTTGGATTGGAAACTACTGGCTGCTCTTGGGTTTACCAATTCTCTTTGATTACCATATTACCCGTAAAGTAAATTGGACATTCTGGAAAAAAAGAGATGAGAAGAAGAAGAGTGCCCTAGTTGAGTGGGTTGATGCGCTAGTTTTTGCAATTATTGCCGCTACGCTTATTCGTATGTTTTTTATCGAGGCGTATACCATACCCACCTCCTCAATGGAAAAATCGATGCTGGTGGGCGACTACCTCTTTGTGAGTAAGGTTAGCTACGGTCCGAAGTTACCAAATACGCCTATCTCGTTCCCCTTTGCACACCACACCCTACCGCTAACCAAAAACAACAAATCGTACGTTGAGTGGATTAAACGCCCATACAAACGGCTGGCTGGTTTTGGCGATATAAAACGGAACGATGTGGTGGTTTTTAACTACCCCGAAGGCGATACGGTAATAGTTCAGTTTCAATCGAACAGAAGTTACTACTCTGTAGTTAAAGAAATTGGCCGCGAAAGGGTTTGGCGCGAGTACGATGTAATTTCCCGGCCCGTTGATAAAAGGGAAAACTACATAAAAAGATGCGTTGCCATTGCAGGCGACTCGCTAGTAGTTAAGCACGGTCAACTCTATGTAAACGGGAATAAACAGGAGGAAATTCCTGGATTACAATACAACTACATTTTACGAACCAATGGAACCCCAATAAACTCGAAAATTCTCGACGGGCTAAATATAGCTAAGGATGACAGGTTTTTTAATCCGGCTGGTGGAATTTATGAAATACCCCTTACCCAGAATTCCTACGACAAAATAAGGAAATTGAACAACGTTCACTCCGTTTTAAAGCACGAAAATACAAATCACACCATGATGAGTAAAATTATCTTCCCACACTCGCCAGAGTACCCATGGACAGAAGATAACTTTGGCCCATTATGGATACCAAAGAAAGGCGAAACGGTTGAGCTCACACTTAAATCACTACCTCTATACCATAGGGTAATTGAAACATACGAGGGTAATAGCCTCTCAGTAAAGGACAGTATTATTTACATAAATAATGAGCCCGCCAACAGCTATACATTTAATATGGATTACTACTTTATGATGGGCGATAATCGTCATAACTCTGCCGACTCGCGTTTCTGGGGTTTTGTTCCCGAAGATCATGTTGTGGGCAAAGGCTCGTTTATATGGCTATCACTGGATAAGGATAAGCGTTTTCCTGCAAATATAAGGTGGGATAGGTTATTTAAAGGGATAAGATAAATTACTAATGCGGTAAGGAAAAACAAGGCTCAGGTTGAGTGGTGCGTATTCGAGAGGTAATCGTTAGCATGGGTGAGGTTGCTTCGTCGCACAGTACGCTCCTCGCAATGACGGGAAGGGGAGCGAGTAAGTTTAAAGTACTTAAAGTTAGAAAGTTTGCGCGCTCGAATGAGCATCGCAAAACGCAAAACAAATCTGTGCAAATCCGTGTAATCCGTGGACAAAAAAACAGCGTAAATCAGTGTCATCAGTGTTTCAAACAAACAGCAAGGTTAATATGCCAGAATTACGTCCCTCTTATATTTGTTTGGGTTACCCAATTACAAACAGAACGTAAACAAAGGGTAACAAAAGAGAGCGAAAACGAAGAGCGGCTAACCTATAATCTCCATCAGCTGCTCTTTATCAATGGCACTAAGGGGATTTGAATTTCCAACCATATTGCTAGATAGTAGCAACTTACTCTCTTGCAATCGCTGTATTTTCTCCTCAACAGTCCCTACCGAAATAAAACGATAAACAAATACCGGCTTATCCTGTCCTATCCGATGAGCCCTCGCAATTGCCTGATTTTCGACCGCAGGGTTCCACCAGGGATCGAGCACCAGAATATAATCGGCCGCAGTTAGGTTAAGCCCTACCCCACCCGCTTTTATGGAAATTAAAAACACGTGGCAGCCCGAATCGTTCTGAAACGATTCTACCACCTTCTTCCTATTAGTGGTTGAGCCTATTAGCAGTTGGTATCCTATGCCCATATGCTCAATTTGTTGCTGTACTAATCGCAAATGCTTAACAAACGATGAAAACACCAGCACCTTATGATTTTCGCCCACCAGCGTTTCTATCGTTCTAATAATCTCTTCGAACTTCCCCGAATCGGAAACAGAGTAGTCCTCGAGCATTTTAGGGTGATTTGATATTTGCCTTAGCCTTGTTAGCCCTCTAAGAATTGGGATGGCCGACTGGCTATAGCCAACACTATCAATGCTATCGAGTATGTGGTTTCTAATGGCCGATTTCTCCTCTTCGTAAATACTTTTCTGTTGGTCGGTTAAGTTGCAGTAAATAATCTCCTGACTTAGCTCGGGCAGCTCAGGTGCAACCTCGTGTTTGGTTCGGCGCATAATAAAGGGATGTATCAATTTCTTTAAACTAATTTGCGCCTGCTCATCATTACCTTTCTCGATGGGGACAACAAAATGCTCTCTGAATGTGCGAAGCGATCCCAGCATACCACGGTTTAAAAAGTTAAGTTGTGCCCACAAGTCGGTAAGAGAATTTTCTATTGGAGTACCGCTTAAACTCAAGAAATGTTTTGCTTTAAGAAGAACAGCCGAACGGTAAACCTTACTGGCTGGGTTTTTTATGGTTTGACTCTCATCTAGAATAACATAATTAAACCTCACATTTTTAAGTAAATCTATCTCATTCCGCAAAACGCCATAGGTAGTTAAAACTATATCGTAGCTTATTAAATCGGTTACTAGGCGAGTTCTATTAGATCCGGTAAACTGGTAAACAGTTAAGCTGGGGGCAAAACGCTCAATTTCACTTTGCCAATTAAACAGCAATGAAGTAGGCACAACCAGCAAAGAAGTGCGCCCCATTTGGGGTAACGCATTAACTTGCAGGTTATTAGTGTTTGGTAGACGTCGTTCAGCATCAAAAAGTAAAATTGATAGTGCCTGTATCGTTTTTCCCAATCCCATATCATCAGCTAAGCAGCCACCCATTCCGCTTTCATAAAGTAACTGTAGCCATAAAAGGCCTTGTTTTTGGTAATCTCTTAGCTCAGCATTGAGTCCATCAGGAACAACAACCCGCTGCGTTAGCGATATGCTCTCAAACCGCTCATTTAAGTTCTCTGCATCTGGGCTATCTATTTGTGCCTGCTGAACAAAACCAAACGCCGACTGGGTAAGGGTCAACTTGTCGTTATCAACACTCCCAACCGTAAGCAACAGTTTGTATTTTGCAAACCACTCATTAGGAATAATAAAAGTATCACCGCTTGGTAAAATATACTCCCGAATGCCCTTAATAATACTCTTGCGTAGGTTGATAAAAGGGAACTCAAGATCGTGAAGTTTCACCATTCCATAAATATCAAACCAATCGTTCTCTAACTTAGTTTTTAGGTCGAGATTATAACCCTTTATATAAAAACTACCCGCATTTACGTGCTGAACTAAGTCAATCCCCTTTCCTATCAGGCTATTCGCATTATCATTTACCCAAGTTATTAGCTCGTAATCTGAGTTCACACCTACTGGATAAAATGAGGCTCCCTGCGTATTTGTTAAACCCAAATCGACTAATGTTGATTTAGCCTGCGCTTCCCAACTTGCATCTCGGCTAAACTTGGTGAAGTGGTACGAATTATTGAGCAGTTTAAACGATACCTCGTTCTGCGGCTTAACCTGCGACAAGTATTTCTTCTCTCCATACTTAAAGTACAGTGTTAGGGCTAGGTCGCCGTTTAGTCTTGACTCTAGGTATAGCACTATGTCCTTTTCGGGCGATAACGTTTCAATGGTAAAACCATTGGCAACAACAATTTGGGTTTTAATTGCATTTAACACGAACGACTCGAAGTACTTTTTTTCGGCAGTTTTAGGAACAGAAACAAATTCTTTAGTAAAGAAAGGAGTTAGTTTTTTTGCATCTATCCCATCAAACCGAAGGAGCGTTTGGCCAATCATAACAATGCAAGGATCATTTGTTACTACTTGAGTATGCTTATGCCTTAGTTTAATGGTTTCACCTTGGCATATCGCCTCAAGAGAATATTTTGTTTCGGTGGGAGTTACTGTAAAAGTAAAAACAGGCTTAGCGTTCTCGCCCATATAGTTTAGCAATTGGGCTTGGTACAGGTTATTAAACTTCTTATCCTTATAAAAAACAGGTAACCCATTTGCCACAATAATATCAAAACATTTTGCTATTCTACGTTCAAAAAATGATCGAACATAATTACCAAAAACGGCATCGGTTTGCACAGTATGATAGAAGTTGGCTACAGACTTTTTACCCTTACCCACAACGGCAAAAAGGCTACTATCGCTTAGTTCGGCAATAATTTTAACTAATGCCCTAGCCTCAACGGGTATTAGATTATTCCATTTTTCAATATTCTCAGGGAAAACATTATCTACAACCGTATATATGCCGCCCTCCTTACTAAGCAACTCAACAATATGCGCTGCAAAGGATGAACCGAAAACTTTATGATCCTGTAACGTTACGGAAAAAAACCTATCCGTTGAAATATGAGTATTACTTGACATTTAAAATAATTATTATTTTATGTGTAATGCGGCTACAATCAAAAACGCCAACAATAATAATTCATTTTTTTGTGGTAAAAAAAGTGAAAAACAATTTACTTTAAACTAATGGCTACTATTCTATGTTAATAACTTGTAAGTTTAACTCTTATGATTTACAAACTATCTTATTAACTTTACAGATTAAACCCAGTATGTTATGACATTTTTAAAGCCTGGCGATAACGCCCCTATATTTAAGGGGTTAGATGAAAACGGAAGTACTATTGAATTACATTCTTTCTCTGGAAAAAAGGTTGTTCTATACTTTTACCCCAAGGATAGCACACCGGGATGCACGGCCCAAGCTTGTGATTTACGAGACAATTACAATATGCTTTTGGCCAAGGGATATGTTGTTATTGGTGTAAGTGCCGACAGCCAAAAGTCGCATCAAAAATTTAAGGAGAAGCACAACCTTCCATTTCCCTTAATTTCAGACACTGAAAAAGAGATTATTAAGGCTTACGGTGTTTGGGGACCAAAACAATTTATGGGTAAAACATATGATGGTATTCACCGAACCACATTTATAATTAACGAGGAAGGATTGATTGAAGAGGTTATTAGCAAGGTAAAAACCAAGGAACACACGGATCAAATAATAAAATAACACCCACTACAAAGCATGGAAAAAGAGAAAACAGCTAAGAAAGCGAAGGAAGTAAACCAGGAGAAGCTAAAAGCCCTTCAGCTAACAATGGACAAAATTGACAAGGATTACGGCAAGGGTGCCATAATGAAAATGGGCGATAAGGCGGTAGTCGATGTTCCAACCATTTCGAGTGGATCCATTTCACTTGACTATGCATTAGGTATTGGAGGATACCCACGTGGTAGGGTAGTTGAGATATACGGCCCCGAATCGTCGGGTAAAACAACCCTTGCAATTCACGCTATTGCCGAGGCTCAAAAAGCTGGTGGTATTGCCGCCATAATTGATGCTGAGCATGCCTTCGACCGTACATATGCCGAAAAACTTGGCGTTGATGTTGAAACATTGCTTATCTCTCAGCCCGATAATGGTGAACAGGCTCTTGAAATTACCGATCACCTTATTCGCTCTGGAGCAATTGATATTGTGGTTATCGACTCGGTAGCAGCACTTACGCCAAAGGCTGAAATTGAGGGTGAAATGGGAGAGAATAAGCTGGGGCTACAAGCACGACTTATGTCGCAAGCATTAAGAAAACTTACTGCAAGCATCTCAAAAACAAACACTTGCTGTATTTTTATAAATCAGCTGCGTGAAAAGATTGGAGTTATGTTTGGAAACCCAGAAACCACAACTGGCGGTAATGCTCTCAAATTTTACTCCTCAGTTCGAGTAGATATTCGAAGAATTGCCCAGCTAAAGGAGGGAGACGAATCGACTGGCAACAGGGTGAGAGTAAAAATTGTGAAAAATAAGCTAGCTCCACCATTCCGTAAAGCTGAATTCGACTTAGTATTTGGTGAAGGGATCTCACTAAACGGTGAAATTGTAGACCTTGGAGTAGATTTTAATATTGTTAAAAAGAGCGGTTCATGGTATAGCTATGGCGAAACGAAGCTTGGTCAAGGCCGAGAAGCTGTAAAGAGTTTGCTTGCAGATAATCCTGAACTTGCAGATGAACTGAGAATAAAAATTTCTGCTGCTATGAAAGAGGGTAAGTAGATTTAATCACTATAAATATAAAAAAAGGCTGTAAAAAATTACAGCCTTTTTTTGTGATAAAATCTATGCAACTAAATTTCAACTTTTACCTTTCAACGTAAAAAGGCGATGTTTTGCTCCATTTTGGAAAGTAGGTATCGTTGGCCAACCTATTACCTAGTCGGAAAAATAGCTGAGCATCCTCAACCAATCCCTCAAGGTTATGCTTTTCGGGTATGTAATGGTCGGAAGGCTTGTGGTACGTATTTTTCCAATAATCTTCAAGGATTTTAAGAGTAGCCTCACGCCCAAGCTCAGTTTGATGCGTGTACCCTTTAGCAAATAACGACGGGATGCCTGCTTTCAAAAAGGGTAGCTGGTCGGTTCTATAAAACATACCATTCTCGGGATTCGGGTCATCACACGTGTACCTACCCTGCTTTTCCGCTTCTTCAGCCAAAAAGTCGTCGAGTTCAGAATGACCTAACCCAGTAATGGTAACGTCTTTGTATCGTCCTAAAAAAAGAACCACATCATTATTAAAGCAGGCTACGGTTTTACTATGCTCAAACACAGGGTTATCAACATAATGCTGTGCTCCAAGCAGCATAGCCTCCTCGGCTGTGGGGATTAAAAATAACAACGATCGCTCGGGTTTGCTTTTTAGCTCGGTAAATCCTTTGGCTATTGAAAGAGCCCAAGCCACTGATGCTGCATTATCGGTTGCTCCATTATAAATCGAATCACCATCTATTGGGTCGCCCACGCCCAAATGATCCCAGTGCGCCATGTAAACAAGCGCCTCTTCGGGTCTTTTAGTGCCTAAAATAACGCCACCCACATTATGTGAATTCGATACAACCCATGTATTGGTAATTTGAGTGCTGTAAGTAGCATTTAACGAAAATGGCTCAAATCCAGGCTTACTGGCCATGGCCACCAATTCGTTGTAACTATGCCCGCTGAGGGCAAAAAGCTTATCAGCAGCATCATTAGTTAGCCATGCACTTAACTTTGAAACTTGTTTTTGTAATGCTTCGTTGTTTAGATAAAAGGTAGTATTCGCCTCACCCTTATCTACAATATGCCAGGGGTAACCAGCCGCCTTTTCCTCGTGCACAATTATACATCCTGCTGCACCTTGAGCATTCGCCTCGGCAAATTTATAGGGCCACCTACCATAATACGTCATCTTTTTACCTTCAAAAAAACTTTCGTCGTCGCCATAAAACCCAGGATCATTCACCAGCACTACCACCGTTTTACCTGTGATATCAAGTCCTTCGTAATCGTTCCAATTATGCTCAGGTGCATTTATACCAAAACCAACAAAAACAAGCTCCGAGTTCGTCAATGAAACCTCTTCCTTCAAATTCGGGCTCCAGCAAGAAATCTCAGATCGATTTAATACCTCTGTTTTACCGTTTGCAGTTTGCACAACGAGCTTATCAGGCACTTTCGATGTAATTTTAACTAATGGAACCTGTTGAAAATAGCTTCCGCTAAAAGCAGGCTCTAACCCAATCTCCTTCATTCTCTTCTCAAGGTACGAAATTGTTCGAGTTTCACCTATTGTAAGCGGAGCACGGCCCATTAGGCTATCGGAAGCCAGAACCAGTATATCGCGTTCAATTTGCGACTCATCAATCAGTTTATCAATATTGGGTGTACAGCAAGCCAATGATATTAATGCGAAAAGTGCTAAAAAATACTTCATAGTATTGAATGGTTTAAGAGGATAAAACTAATTATTTTTTTTAAAAATAGCTATTTTTGTGATAAGCATAATCAATCTATAATAATTTCTTTGATATTTCGACAAAACGAATTAAGTTTAGCAATCATTTCCGATAATTAAACCTACCATGAGAATAAGACTGAATATTAGGCAAAAAATATTTTTTTCGGTACTAAGCGCTTCAATGGCGCTATACATTATCGCCGTTGGGTACATTGTAGCCAACTCGCGCAAAACAATGATTGACGATGCTCTGCAAAACGCTCAGAAAACAGCTACAATTGAAGCTCAAAAGATTGAGAAAGAATTTGAACGAGACCTTGCTGTTACGCGTACACTAGCTCAAGCATTTTCAATTTATCACGACCTGCCTACCGAACAATGGCAAGATATATTTAAACGAATGTACACTCCTATTTTAGAAAATAACCCACACATATATTCAATATGGGATAGTTGGGAGTTTTACGGCTACGTGCCTAACTATACAAAAGACCATGGCCGATACTGCGTTACACTTTGGCGTGAGGGGAACAAAATTAGCACTTCAATTGAGGACAGAAGTTTGGAAGTTGACCCAAAAATTTATGGCGATTTTAAGCGACTTAACCAAGAAGATATTTGGGAACCATATCTAGACGAAGGTGATACACAAGACAAAACCGAATTAATACTAATGACATCGTTGCTTACACCTGTTCAAAAAGACGGTAAATACGTTGGCCTTGTGGGTTTTGATGTTGGCCTATCACGCTTACAGCAAGTTGTATCGAAAATTGAACCCGTACCTGGTAGCTACGCATTTTTAGTTTCAACAGCGGGACTAATTGCAGCACATCAGAATAGTGAACTAATTAACAAACCTTTAAGCGAAGTTTTTGCATCGGATTACGAAGCCCAAGACCTAGATAACATAATTAGTAAAGGTCAAGAGCACAGCTACTTTCAAACAACCGATGATGGTAAAGAGCACTATATAACCTTTGCCCCCATTAAGCCTGGTAACTCATACTCAACATGGTCGCTTTCTCTAAGTATACCTATGGATGTAATTACCCAAAGAGCCGACAAAAGCCAGAGGGTATCGTTAATTGTAGGTGCCATCGGATTATTGTTACTTACCCTTGTTCTCATTCTTGTAGCAAACGGTGTAACACGCCCAATTGTTCGTATTACCAAATCGCTTAACAGGATGCAACAGGGCGAGATTTCTAGCAATTTAATACTTAACCTCAATACAGGTGATGAGCTAGAAGCTATGGCTAACTCGCTAAACACATCAATTGAAGCGCTTAACAAAAAAACAAACTTTGCAAACGACATTGGTAAGGGACACTTTGAAAGTGAACTTGAAATTCTTAGTGAAAATGATGCTTTAGGCAAATCACTCCTAAATATGCGCAATAGTCTAAAGACCGCTAAGGAGGAGGAAAACAAAAGAGTAGCCGAAGATAAGAAGCGAGCGTGGGCAAACGAAGGGTTTGCAAAATTTGCCGATATACTCAGACAAAATAACGACGACCTACAAAAACTAACCGATGAGGTTATATTAAACCTAGTTAAGTATGTTAGCGGAAACCAGGGTGCACTGTTTTTAGTTAACGATGACGATAAAGACATTACACTTGAGGCCAAATCGGTGTATGCTTGGGAGCGAAAAAAGTTTATCGATATTAAAGTGATGATGGGCGAAGGTCTGGTAGGCGCTTGTGCATTCGAGGGTGAAACAATTTTCCTTACCGAAATTCCAGACAATTTTGTTACCATAACCTCGGGGTTGGGTGAGGCTCCTCCAAATTGCATAATTATAATTCCTCTAAAACATGACGAAACCGTTTTGGGAGTTATTGAAATAGCCTCATTTAACGTTTTTGATAAATTTGAAGTTGATTTTCTTGAGAAAGTTGCCGAAAGCATTGCCGCTACCATAGCTACCGCGAAAATTAATGTGAAAACTAGGTTTCTTCTAGAACAGTCACAGCAGCAAGCCGAAGAAATGCAGGCTCAAGAAGAAGAAATGCGGCAGAATATGGAAGAACTACTCGCCACCCAGGAGGAGATGAGCCGTAAGGAGAAAGAGATTTCATGGACACTTGAGGCTATTGGCGGAATTGCAAACATACTAGAGTACGACTTTAAAGGCAACATAACCCACGCAAACACTATGATGTGTAAAACCAGTGGTTACACCAAAAGTGAACTGGTTGGGCAGCATCACAGCGTACTATTTTGCAAGGAAAATAGCATTGATTCAGTTAAGTATAAGAAGTTTTGGGAAGATATGAGGTCGAAGAAACCGTCAGAAGGAACTAAGCACTATCTAAACAAAAATGGTAATCAGTTTATTGTTAAAACGAGTGCCTACCCAATATTCAAAGATGACGGAGAACCCATTAAAGTGGTAGAAATTTCGGTGGATATTACTGAGTTTGTAGAAAATAAAAACTAGGAAACAGCTAGTTTACAATATTTACCAAAACAGCTGCTAGATTTTCTTGTTGCTGTTTTGGTATATAATAGTAGTATCTTTTGTGCTTCTTCCCATCTAAAATTAGCTATCAAAAAAACATCACACGCAAAGAACAAAATGGTATTACTGTGTAGTTTGGTTATAGCAAAACTATTTTCTACTTTAAGAACTACTACGCTGGTTTATGTTTCAAAATTTTAAAATCACTAAAACCATTTGAAACATGCAAAAGACTTCATACTTTCGCCCAGTTTGAAAGGCTAAACAGTAAGTACCTGATCGTTTGGCATACTACGAAACAGAACACGACAGTATGTGCCAAAATCACAATAGTTTGGCTCGCAAAATTTTTAACGAACAACGGCACGTAACATGAATTCCAGAGGCAATATTCTTTTAGTTGATGACTCGCAAGCGCTGCTTGAACTAATTTCAAGCTTTTTAGAGGCCGAGAATTACACCCTGTTTACGCATGGCACCGGAGAAGAGGCGCTGAAGTTTTTAGAAAACAATACCCCCGACCTCATACTCCTCGACCGTACAATGCCTGGCATGCAAGGCATTGAGGTTTGCAAGCGCATAAAACAGAACGAGAGGCTACATAATATTCCTATTATTTTTCTCACAGCAACAAGCGATGTAAAAGCTATTGTTGAAGGTTTTCAGGCAGGTGCCGTTGATTATATAACCAAACCATTCCAAAAAGAAGAACTACTTGCCCGAGTGCACTCGCATATCGAACTTTACCAAATAACTCAAATCCTAAACGAGCAAACAAAAGTACTAACCGAAAGCGAAAAAAGGTTGAAGCAACTAAACGCCACAAAAGATAAGTTTTTCTCAATTATTGCACACGACTTAAAAAATCCGCTAAACAATATTTTACAGCTTAGCCACCTACTTAAAGAGAGCTACTCGCCAGCCGACAACGACGAAAGCAACCTAGACGAAATTGTAACCCATTTAACCACTGCCGCCGAAAATACAACCAAACTACTGGCTAACCTTCTCGATTGGGCTCAATTTCAGAGAGGACACATAAAATACGACCCGCAAAAACTGTCGTTAATAAGCATAAATAAGCAATGCTTCGAGCTGCTTGGCAGCACTGCCTTCGCAAAAAATATAAGCTTAACTAGCTCAATTAATAGTTCAATCCACGTTTTAGCCGACGAAAATATGGTGCTAACCTTGCTGCGAAACTTAATATCAAACGCCATAAAATTTACCCCCGCAAACGGAACAATTAAAGTTAGTGCAGTCAGCAAAAACAAAATAATAGAAATTTGTGTTAGTGATTCAGGCGTTGGAATTGCAAAAGAGAAGTTAGATACCGTATTTTTAGTTACTAACTCGAAATCGACCTACGGCACAGATGGAGAACATGGTACAGGGTTAGGCCTTATTCTATGTAAAGAGTTTGTAAGCAAACATAAGGGTGAAATTTGGGTTGAATCGGAACCTGACAAGGGTAGCCAATTTTACTTCACACTACCAAGTGCATAAACCTGTTATGTAAATCTATTAGGAAGTATCCCATTGCGCCGAACAAAAAACCGACTATCCCATCAAAATTCATATTTAATTGATATGAAAATGGAAGGTAAGTCAAGCCACAAAACGCAATCAACATCAGTTGAAAGCCTTAAGAAGGTGATGCATATCAATGCAATAAACTCGAAGTAAAAAGCTATATTGCGTATTCTCTATTTTAAATTGAACTTGCTTTAAAAAATAAAACTTGAACATATGCTGGCTACATATTCACAGTGTTAGAAACCAAATAGCACTAAAAAAATCTCTATTAAACAACTGAAATTTATGGTTCAAGAAACTCAAATTGTAAAAATCCTTTTTGTTGAAAACCTAATAGAAGATTACGAACTGGCAAAGCAAACCCTTAAAAAAGGTGGAATCCACTTCCAATCGATTAGGGTAAACAACGCTAAGGACTTTATTGAAACCATCAATAATTTTGCACCCAACATTATAGTATCTGGCTATTCTTTACCCGTTTTCAATGGCATGGAAGCCCTTTTACTCGCCAAGCAACACGCCCCCAGCACCCCATTCATTCTGCTTACCCGCTCAATTGACGAAGAGACAGCCATTAAATGTATGAAAGCAGGCGCATCAGATTATATACTTAAAGATAGAAAGGAACGCCTGCCATTTGCTATTAACGAAGCGCTTGAACAAGCAAAAAACAAACGTGAAAAAGAACAAGTTCAGATAGCCCTAAAAAAAAGTGAAGAGAAATTTAGAATGCTGGCCGAAAATGCTCAAGACTTTATTTATCGTTTTGAATATATACCCAAACCTAAATTCTCTTACGTAAGCCCATCGTCAATTCACATTACGGGCTATACCCCCGAGGAGTTCTATAGAAACAAAAAACTTAGCATAAACATTATTCACCCCGACGACCGATGGATATTTAAAAACCTACGCAAATCGCAAGTCAATGGCAAATCAACCATTAACTACCGAATTATTAAAAAGGATGGCGAAATCACTCATATTGAGCAAATAAACGTGCTCACATATAACCACAGCAATGACAAAGTAATTGCCATTGAGGGTATTGCCCGAAATGTTACCCAACGAAAAATAGCAGAACAAGCTTTAGCCAAAAGTGCGGCTCAATATCGAATTCTATTTAACAGCAACCCTAACCCAATGTGGGTATACGATACAAAAACCCTTAAATTTCTGGCAGTAAACAGTATGGCTGTTAAAAACTACGGTTACAGCACACAAGAGTTTTCTGCAATGACTATTAAAGACATTCAGCAAACTGGGCAAAATTATAGCCATAGTAACAGTACGCCTGATTCAGAAAACGAAATCCAGCATTCAGGTCCATGGGTTCACAAGTACAAAAATGGTAAAACTATTTATGCCGAAACAACCTCGCACAGCATTGACTATGATGGAGCGCAAGCCAGGCTTGTTGTGGCTTACAATGTAACCGACAGGGTTGAATCGACCCAAAAACTATACGAACAGAAACAGGTAGCACAAGCCACACTCGATTCAATAAATGCGAATATATGCCTACTCGACCACTCTGGAAAAATAGTTTCTGCTAACAGAAACTGGCAAAACTTTATTCGCCAACATAGTAACACTATAACTAAAGTTGGTGTGGGAGTCAACTATTTTTCGGTTTGCCAACAGGCCAGCGGTGCCAATAAAACTGATGCTAAACTTATTACTGAGGGGTTAAATAAGGTGTTAAGTGGTACTATTTCAATATTTGAAATGGAATACGAGTTTAAAATTGAAGAGGAAAGCCGCTGGTTTCAGGTAAGAGGAGTACCCTATGCCGGACATGATAAATACAGCCAAGGCTTAGTTGTATCGCACACTGACATTACCTCAAAAAAAATTGCCGAACTTGATCTTCAGCAAAGCGAGCTGCGTTACCGGGTTT
>Ga0265295_1005712_pt1 | contig 15608 bp, 13 predicted proteins | sample Munlansysbiofilm_FD_192503 | JGI IMG/M metagenome (GOLD analysis project Ga0265295, IMG submission 192503) | Leachate microbial communities from a municipal landfill in Southern Ontario, Canada - Methane capture system biofilm | ecosystem: Engineered > Solid waste > Landfill > Unclassified ... | reverse complement strand
AAGGCGTATAAAAAAACTTCTTTGAATCTCTATAGGACATATGGAAATTGGAATATAGGGAGAAAACGCCCTTTCTGCATGAAAAAAAGGCTTGATACGATTGTATCAAACCAATGCTTCTTATATGGCGGAAGAAAGGGGATTCGAACCCCTGCGTCATCACTGGCCTACTCGCTTTCGAGACGAGCCCCTTCAACCGGACTTGGGTATTCTTCCTTTTAAAAAGAGTTTATTTCATCAAGGAAATAAACTCACTCTAGTTTAGTGTCTTGTCATTATGGACTTTATCACTGTTTTTGATAACCTCTAGACTAACTTTACTACAACCTCTAGACTAACTTTACTATAAATAATGCTAAAAGTTCATATTTTTCAATTTTCTTTTGAATGAATAATTAGGCTAACAAAAACCAGTTGTAATTGGTTCTATAAACACAAATTGAAATTGGGGATTTGAACCTGTCTTGTCATTATGGACTTTATCACTGTTTTTGATAACCTCTAGACTAACTTTACTACAACCTCTAGACTAACTTTACTATAAATAATGCTAAAAGTTCATATTTTTCAATTTTCTTTTGAATGAATAATTAGGCTAACAAAAACCAGTTGTAATTGGTTCTATAAACACAAATTGAAATTGGGGATTTGAACCTGTCTTGTCTTTATGGACTTTATCACTGTTTTTAATAACCTGTATACTAACTTTACTACAACCTCTTTATGGACTTTATCTGTTTTTGTGCTAAAAGTTCATATTTTGATAAGTCATAAAGCAACAACTGTTTATTATGTTAATATTAAAATAAAAAGATAACTGATTATTACAATTATACTATAAAAACAGCATAATTGTTTGTCCAATTAGGTTTGTCCATTTTCCGTCACTTTTAATAATATGTTGTCACATTCAATCTGTGTTGAGTGCACCATATTGCTCGAAAACAGGGTCTTGTGTGTACTCTGGAAACATAAAAACAGATATTTTATGTTTATACACACAAGCAGTGAAAAAACCAAAGAAACATATTTTGATACTTATTTAATATAGTGATCTTTAGAAACTGTCATTCTCTTATTCAAAATTGGAAATTTGGCTTAGTTATCAATATTAATATAATTGCTCAGTTTAAGCAAGAAATAACATGTCAAAAATCACTACTTACTGAATAATATAGAAAGAGGATCGCCTTTGTTACAAGGTGATCCTCTTAACAATGAATAATTAGTAATTCTTATACTTATTAGGAAGTTTTCTTAATAGCTGTGCTGGCAAATGATCAAAAACACTGTTCGGAATTTTTAAAGAATATCTATCCTTACCGTTATCATTTTTTAAGAAAACATGTATTCTTCCAGGAACAACTGCATGAGTCCTGCCAGTTAACCAATTCCATAAACTATTTTTGATGTAAATTATTTTTTCAATATCCATGTAATTTATAGTAATCTGTTTCTCTTTTCTAATTAATGTCATACTGTCCTTACCAAAATGAATATTTTTAGAATTTATTTTTACCATTACATATCTCCTATCTATAAAATCTTTATAAAAATAATGAATACTAAATTATGATCTTTTTTCTTTTTTTACTCCACTTGTAACAATTAACGAAATAAATGGTAGTGATGAAAATAATAAAATATTTCTAATAATATTATTTGATATCAAGAGTTGATCCACCTACCTAGACACACGTTCTAATTGATACAGGGTGTTACCATCGATACAAATAAATTTACTAAAAGAACTACTACTAAAAATAAATTGTCCATCACCAGTGCGCCAATTTTTAAAATAAAATGAATGCATGCTCAATTCGTTAAAATTATTGTCCAGTAAAGTTCCTGAAGCTATGTAGAATCTATCGCTTACATTATGAATATATTCGACCTCTGCCATATAACCAGTTAGTTGAATGACATCATATAGATGAACCAATTCACCCTGATATGTTGTTAGTAGTCTTGTTTCTTCTTCTATTAAATAAAACTGATCCTGATCATCATTTTCAAAGTATTTATATTGATACTCAAATGTATCATCATAAGTATATACGTTATTGTTGAAATCGGCTAAGCTGACTGATAAATTGAATAGATTATTGGAATAATAAGCATCAATTATACTTACTTCTAGATCCTTAATTAATGTTATATTATTTCCCACTAGCTCATATATACTGCTGTTCTCATAGGTGGTTGTTTTTTGTATTGAATAAAGATATAATCTATCATCTTTGCTAAATAATTTATATGGTTTCGTGTCTGTTAAAACTAATGTCGAAGTAAAGTCTGTTAAATCTACTCTATATAATTCAAAATCACCACTAAATTCTTGATTTACATTTTGATATGATGTGAAATATAACATGTCGCCAACTTTTTTGACATCTAATACTGGTTTGTTTGATGTAGAAATAACCGTTTCCATTTCTTCTAAATCATTACTAATGTTAAACCAATAAATATTTGGATATTCAGGATTATACATAATTGCAATATTCTGATCCTCATATGTAAAATTTAAACTCTCTGGCATAACATCTTGAAATTGATATGCTGATTCAATTTGATTTATCTCATGTAAATAAGGAATTTCTGTTAAATTGAAATAATATTTAAATGGTAAATATGTTCCTAGAACTAAAACAAACAATCCTAGTAAAAACACTAAATAAAAGTTCTTTCTAAATTTAATTTTTACGACACCAATTAATAAAACCAATATACCATCCATAAATAAAGCTAATGTAATCATTGCTATGAATACATTATTAAATAAATAAAATTGACTGATAAAAAAACTAAATGGTAACAATAAAATTGGAAACAGAAAAAAGCGGATAGCCCAATGTTTTGGCTCATATTCACCTTCATAAGGATCTGCTCTTAATAATAGTTCATCAACACTTATATTAAATATATCTGCAATTTTAATAAGTGTTTGTAAATCAGGTGTGTTTTTCCATTTTCCCAATTGGATATAGCCTGATAAGTCACATCAAGTTGTAAACCTAATTCTGCCTGATTAAATCCTTTACTCATTCTCAATTGCTTTATTTTTTTACCTACATCAGCTGCTTTCAAATGCATCACCTCTATATAAAATGTATTTATATTCATCATTATTCTACAACATTTTTATAACAAATCTGCTAAAGTAATTATTGAGTTGGATATTTTAGCAGTTATTGTCTTTTATTATACATCAATTGTAATGAATATTATACTTAAGTTTATATTAATTATGATAGAAGTAATGACGCTAATAAAGCTATCAAACTAGAAAAAAATAGACTTATATGTGTAAATACATAAAACTTATCGTTTTTATATCCCTTTTTCTTAATAAAGATTAATAATGGAATAGACAAGATAAGTGAAACTATGATCAATGATAATGATGCAAGTCCTACTGCCAGTGCTGTGCTTGCATTATTATCTACCAAAAATGATATCATTGCAAATAATACTATAAATGTAAAGAATAAATTAAATACACCCATTAGTTTAGAGAATTTAAACATGAATCTGTCCTCCTTTTTTTTACAGTATAGGACTTTTATTCTTTTTTAACAACAAAAATGCGTTTTTAAAACAAGTAAAAAACGACTAGAAATAATCGTTTTTAAATTTCTATATTCATTTTAATAATGTGAAACTAATTAATCTTATAATCCCCTATTATTTGATTATAATATTCCTCATCATACTTCTTTACAATTCTTAAAGCACTAAATGTATTGATTCTCTTATAGTCTTCTAAGTTTAACTTAAAATGTGTCTTTCCCGCATAAGTTTTTCCTTTTGGCAAATATCCTTTAGCTAGTTTCTTTTTAATTAAATCTAATGCCTCTTTCATTCTTATATCATATGCTACATTTGCATCTACAAAATACTCCAAAGCACGAAACATATCATAATACCATCTTGTAGGATAATGAACACATAAAAATTGTTCACGTATAATTTCATTTGTTCTTCTTGAACGAAATAGTTGTTTTTGAAGTATAAACTCATTTGCAGAATTCATACTTTCTATTACCTCTTTTTTTCTATAACTATATCCATTACTTATATATGTTTGTAGACCTTCTAAAATATTGATAGTTGTATGCAATGAACTTGTTTTATAAGTACGGTAATTGAAATAGCAATTCCACGCACCATCAGAATTAAGTGTATAAAGAATAAAGTCAATAAGTTCTTTAAGTAAATCTTCATCTGTATTTAAGTATGCTCCAATTTTAACTAGCATGCCTACAATACATAAATCCAATGTTTTTTTATCCTTTGGATTTAATGTGTATTTTAAAACTAATTCTTGTCTTAACTTATAATATCCATCAACCATGTTTTGATCTATATTTGCTTCCAAACTTATGAGATCTAATAAAGTATATGTGCTAGATATCCATTTAGGTCCATATAAACCATTACCCCACATTTTTGTTTCTTTGTTGTATTGATTTAAATAATTTTTTATATACCCATCATTATGTTGCATTAACTTTTGATTTAATAAATGTTTTTTGACTAAAAAGCTTATATTACTGTCACCCTTTAATAACCAATCTATGACATCCATATTTACCTCCATTCATAACCCTTATGTGTAATATATTTAATTATTTCAACGTTCTCAATTAGATCACCAGGTAATTAAGTGTTTACATAAGCTATAAGTACAGATGACTAATCCTTTTAAATGTCTTGTTATATAAGCTTTTAAGTAGTTGTTTCCAGTTTGTGATTTTTAATAAGACATACTATCCATTTAATGATGAATATGATGATAGAAAACAAGGTAAAAATCATACCCAGTATAATTAGAAAAAAGGGTTCTTTTAAAAAGCCTTCACTATCAACATAAGATCCAATAGTTTGATATAAAATAAAGCAAAATAACCCAACAAGAAAAAAAATTTCAGATAAATAGTATTTTTTAAACATAAAAAATCCTCCATAATTGGCTTAATGTATGTGTTAACATAAAATGGCTTCTCATTGCCAAGTTTTAATATATTTAATATTTCTTGATCTATACATTCATTATTCAGTCTTTTTCTCTTGCATGTGCTTTTAGAAAAAAACTATTTTTACTTTAGGTATTAAAAATGGATATCTAATTTATACAATAAGATGCGTATCAAGATTAATGAATGGAGTCCTATCTCTTAGGATATATTTGGTACAAATCAATAATATCATGGATGTCTTCATACTCCAAATGCTTAATTCCAATTTCTAGATAAAATGTTCTCAAGAGTTGAAAGCAAAGTATCAAATGAAAGATAACTCATGTGCCATTTCATAGCGATATTTTTTTGCTGGTGAAGGTTTGCTAGATTTAAATACTCTTTTGTATTGATATTTTTCATATTGCCTACTTTCGTCTAAATAAAAAAAATTACAGAATCAACGAATATAAAGTTGATTCTGTAATTTAATAGGAGGAAAGCTATTTATATAATACCGTTAATTTTTTTGGGTAATGTCCAAGAATTTTGTGATGCTTGTTTTCCCAATTGATCGTAAAGTTGTATAGATCATCTTTAAATGTGTAACTTCCCTTATTACCATATAACCAAACATGTAGATTTTCATACTCTAATCTATTTTTTGATTTTGAGAATAAAGAGTTTGAGTTTATTGCTAAGGCAGTTCCTTTTTTGATGAATGCAAAGAAATCGAACAAAGATGCTTTAAATAGATATGCTTTTTCTCCTTCAAACACATCTTCAGTGACAATATTAACCCAGTCACCTTTTGGAAGATATACTGAAACGGATTCTATGTTTTCATATAATATTGGAGCTGTTAATAAATCTCCGAAAAGATGTTGTGAATCAAGTAATCTTACTTTTTCATCATCAGGAAAATCAACAATCAGATGTTTCATGACTGTTTTTTTATGATCAATTGCTTTTAAAGTTTCACTATAAATATAGGGTAAAAGATTCATTCTTAACCAATACAGTTTTTGCAAGTAAGGTAATATATCTGGTCTATCATAATAATTCGCCATGTTCCATGGTGAACGTTCATTATTCATGATTTCTGAAGGGTCTAATAAAGAAAATTGTCCTCCAATTGGTTCAGAATGAAATTGCATAACTGGTGTAAACAATGCTAATTGAGTAGATCTAATATACAACTCAATTGAGGGTAAGTCTCCCGCGAATCCACCAATATCAAAAGACCACAAATGTTGTCCTGATAAGGAAACTGATAATCCTGCATTATATACACTTCTAAATTCACTCCATGTTGACTTTTGATCTCCAGCCCATAAAATTGTATTGCTTTGTTGGCCAGTGTATCCAGCGCGAGAAAATAGTACTTGTTGATCATTCAAACTGTTCTTGTATGATTCAATAAACAATCTTGCATAATCATTCCACATTTCTTTTCCTGATTGACCATTAAAGAATGTTGCATCAAGATCATGAATAAATTCTCCACCATCGCTTTTATATCCATCAATGCCAATATCCATCAAGTATTTTCTTTTTTCAAACCACCATTTTACCAGTGTTGGGTTTGAGAAATCCGGAACATATGAACCCTTAAACCATTTGTCTTGTGGAATACGATAAGGGTCTGAATGAACTTTCACAACTAAATCGTTATCTACTACGTATTTCTTATCTACTGTATGTTGAAAGTTTTCACTTTCACCTATGTCAAGTTCTTTGACAACTGGAGCTTGCCATAATAAGACCTTTAGCCCTTTCTTATGAATATGCTCAATCATTTTTTTTGGGTTAGGCCATAATCCATTTTGATCATAAGTGTATTCATCGTAATTATGAATACCATCTTTTACATCATATGTCGATCCATTAAACATATAAAACGTCGCTTCGTCAGACCATTGCTCAATGACCAATGCTGTCACCGGTAAGTCTAGTTCATCTAAGATATCTAATTGTTCATTAATCAGTTTTTCTGAGTTCCATCGATGAGCTGACATCCATGGTCCAAAAATCCATTTAGGTGGAACCATAGCTTTGCCATTTAAACCAATGAAATCAGAAATGATTTCTTTATATGTCCCTTTAAATATATAGATAACTGTCTCTGGATCAAGATGACTTACATCAATTTTAATGTTGTCAGTCAAATCATAATTGAAGATTCTTTTTGTATCAATAAACAGGCCAAATCCATCTTCTAAAAAGAAGAATGGTAAAGGGAAATATGTTTTGTCGCCTTGATGACAAAACTGTTCAATCACTTTATTTTCAACAACCAATCCTTTTTGGTTCACGCTATTGAATCTTTCTCCTAACCCATAGACAAAAGATGTGTCTCCATCAATGATGAATGCATCTTTTTTTACACTAATAACGTAGTTGTTTAATTCAATTGTTTGATTTGAAAATGAAGCCAATGTTTTTTGATCAATAATCATATTTTTTCCTCAACATTTTTATTCTATTTACATAAGCAGCACAAACAAATTCTGAGTTAGCCCACATTAATGGATTGATAAATGGAATATTTTCATTTTTTGCATCTATGGCTTCTGGATTTAATCCAAATCCATTTTGATGATCGACAAGCCAATTCATAATATGATCATAAGCTTCATGATCATTTATGATATATGCAACCTCTGCTGCTGCAGCTGTATTGAAGATCCATGGTCCATCATGATATTCTTGCTCACTATATCCAAATCCATATCCAAAAAAAGTTGCTTTACTCAGTAATGTTTTAAAAGCTTGTTTAAATTTACTCGTGACAGGATATCCTAGTGATATAGATAGTAATTGTGGTGTATCATATCTTCTAATCACTTGATCATGATATGTCACGTATCCATACGGATAATATTGATCATCATTATACATTTGTTCAATCGCTAAAAATAAATCATCATATAGTTTTGTCCATTTTTTTTCAAGTTCATATTTCTTAAATGCTTTTGCTAAATAGATGGCACCTTTTATTCCCCCTGCAATAAACATATTGGTTGAAGTAATAAACGCAGGTCCATATACACCCTCGTTAACCCCTCCTTCAGGTCCATAAAGCCCATGTTTTTTAGAAGTTCGAGATAAAATATCAATGATATTCTCTAATTTATCAAACGAGCATAATAGTTTATTTGTTAGTTCATAGTAATCAGTAATTACTCTTATGAAATAACCGATAAAATCAATTTGTCTGAAGACATTATTGTTTGCGCCTTCATCGCCGCATTTATCAAAACGATAACGTTGAAAATATTCACCATTATCTTTCACTTCACAACTCAAAAAGAACGCGATAATAGATTCGAAATCTTCATAAAGACCAGCATATAAAAAAGCACGTGATCCCATTAACGCATCTCTTGAATAGAAGCTTACTTCTCCATTTGCAAAATAATGTCCAGTAATATCTGCAGGTAAAAGTCCTTGCAATAGCGCACCTTTTAAGGCAACTAACTTTGTTTTTACCTCTTCTTCAAATATTACGGGAAGAGAGAGATTATTTAAATAGTTTTCCCAATATATTTTGATATCTTTAAAATCTGGTATGAATCTAAACTGCTTCGAACTATCTTCTATCTCTTTTTGATCTTTACCAATCAAGATAACCCATTCAAATGAATAACTATCATGTGGACTGATATCTTTTGTAACATATAAAGATGAAGAAATAGGATTATTTGCTTTTAGTGAATATTGTTCATGACTGCTAAGATCAAACAATAAGTCTTCTACACCATGATACATAAACCCACTAGGAGCATCTAAAGAAATATGAGATTTATTATATTCTGAAGACATAACACCAAGATGTTTTCCTTCTATTTTGTAATTTAATAGTCCATCCTTCAACTCACAATTGACAGAGTTTCCGGGTTTAGAAATCATCAATGAAGATATTTTAAATGATTTCGATTGATTGCTCGTATTAGTAATTATTGTTTTAAATCGGATATATTTTTCGTGTGCTCCAACATAATCTACTTTTGTAAAATCGTCATAAACAAATTCATCGACCATAATAGCATTGTTCAATGTATAACTTTTACTTGATTGATGTCGTCTTGGATGCCCTATTTTTGCTTTGATTCGATCTGCATAATAAAGTGTATCATCAACTCTAACAGTACTACATGCTGTATGAATTAAATCTTTTTCAAAATTATCAACAAATAAATGTTGTAACCCTGTCGCTTTTTGATCAATGATCGTATCATTTTGTCCATAGAGGGCACTAAAATGATTTGATCCAATATAAGTCATTGCTGGATAGATCATTTTATACCTCCTTCTTGTACGCCTTTAATAAAGTGTTTTTGAGCAAACATATAGACAATTAAAATAGGAATCATAGAAACTAAAGAACCTGCCATCAGTGTATTATACTCAGTGTTATATTGAGTGTTAAGCTTACTTAACAACACTGGTAAAGTAACCTTATTAGGGTCTGTTAATATGATTAGTGGCCAGAAATAATCATTCCAATACGCCATGAAATTAATCACAAATAATGTTGTTAAAGGAACGATACTCATAGGTACAATTATTTTAAAGAATACTTGGAACAAATTCGCTCCATCCATATATGCTGCTTCAATAAAATCATTCGAGATATTCTTCATATATTGTCGCAATAAGAATATTGCAAACACGTTGTAAATTGAAGGAATAACAACTCCAACAAAAGAGTTATTTAAACCTAATTTTGTTAAAATAATAAAAATTGGAATTCCAGTTACTTGAATTGATACCATCATACTTGTTAAAAATAAGATAAACAATGTATTTTTAAATCTAAACTCATATTTAGCGAAAATAAACGCCGCCATACTAGCTGATATCAATGTTAAAAATGTTGAACTTAACGTTACAATAAGACTATTTAATGTTGATTTTAAAAACGGTAATTCTGTCAATACTTTCATATAAGATTCAAATGATACTTTTTTGGGTATCCATTCAATTGGAATCGACATCAATGCTTGACTACTTTTCAATGATGTTGAAATCATCCATATAAACGGAACTATGCTTACCGCAGTAATCAAAAAGAGTAACCCTATGACTAAAGTACTTTTAAGTTTTAATTTTCTATTCATAGAACACCCACTTTTTCTGGAGTATCCATTGTAGGACTGTGACTGATACAATGACTCCAAGTAGTATAATTGATAATGCAGTCGCATAACCCATATTGAAATATCTGAATCCATAGACATAAATTCTCTCAACAAGAACTTGTGTTGAACCTAACGGTCCACCACCAGTCATAACCATTACTTGAGGGAATAATTGGAATGAATTGATGATTGTAATGATGAGGACAAAAAATAGTGTTGGAGAAACAAGTGGTAATGTAATATTCTTTATGATCTGAAGTTTGTTTGCACCATCAATCTCTGCAGCCTCATACATTTTTTTATCTATTCCTCTTAATCCACCAAAAATAATCAGTGAAAAGAATCCGATATCCTTCCATACACTAACCATTACAATTGATATCATAGACCAAGATGGATCAGTTAACCATCCTGGACCATCAATACCAATTAATGCCAATATATTATTGACTAGCCCATATTGTCCATTTAATGCTGATCGCCAAATAATAGATCCTGCAACCCATGATGTTAGTACAGGGATAAATAATAGAATCCTAAATCCGGCAATGCCTTTTACTTTTGCGTCAAATAATAATGCTAAGCACGATGAAGATATCATAATCATTGGAATATAAATTACAATGAATTTTAAAGTGTTTTTAAAAACTCGATAAAACTCATCAGATTTAAATATATCCACATAATTCTTTAATCCAATCCATTCGGGCGCTCCCCCGATGATATCCCATGATGTAAAACTAAGATAAAATGCAGAAAGCATAGGAAGTAGTGAAAAAATTACATATCCTAAAACTGTTGGTATAAGGAATAATATGATATAGTATCCAATATTTTTTTGTAATTTGTTCATATGCTCACCACTTCCTATGACTATTTTCTAGTTCTTTTTTTAGTTATATTTTTCTGCAATCAATGCTTGTGCTTGATCTAATGCTTCTTGTGCTGTAATTTCTCCCGCAATTGCTCTATCTAAGAATGATTGTAAATCATCTGCAACTTCTCCAAATTTTTCTAGAGAAGGTGGCATAACTAAACTATCTAAAGAGTCAAATACTGCTGCTTTATTTTCAGGAGGAGTAATTGCTAAATATGCTGCTTTTACTTCATCAGTTAATGCAACAGGTAAATCCCAATTAGCATTTGCTCTTAATAAAGCTGCTTCTTCACTACCTGCTAAGAATGCTGCAAACTTAGCTGCTGCTTCTTGTTCATTTGATGATTCACTTACAACGACTGCATCACTGAAAAAGTGTGTAGCTTTTTGTGTGATTCCAGGTTCAACTTGGATATCCCAATCAAAATTTGCATCATCTGCGAATGTTCCAAATGCCCAGATACCAGTAACGATCATTCCTAATCTTCCTGATAAGAATAAATCCCAATCTCCCATACCACCTAATTGTTCGGCAGTAGGTGTAACGTTGGTATCATTCACTCTTGCAATCATCATTTCTAATGCTTCAACATTTTCATCAGAGTTTAATGTGAATTCAGTTTGAGCTGCATTCATCATACTACCACCATTTTGCACTACTGTTTTATAAAATTCCCATGTTTGAATAGGTCTAAAGACACCAAATATATCATCACCTAATGCACTAATTGCTTGAGCAGCTACTAACTCTTCATCCCAAGTCCAATTAGCTGTTGGATAAGATACACCTGCATCATCGAACAAGTCTTTGTTATAGATTAACACAACATTAGAAAATTTAGTAGGTAATCCATATTGTTTATCACCAATTTTAAATGCATCTAATGTCGTTGGATGAATATTTGATACATCTACTTCACTTGTATCGATTTCAGAGATTGCTCCTTTATCTGCATAAGCTCTGAAGTTTTCAATATTCAATTCAAATACGTCAGGTGCTTGATTCCCTGCAACTCTAATCGCAAGTTGTGTAAAATAATCATCATATCCAAGTGTTTCAATATTCACTTTGATATCAGGATTTTCAGTTTCAAATGCTGCAACCATTGCAGCCAATGTTTCTTCTTGCCCTCCATTTGATGAGTAATTAAGGAAGTCAACTTCTGTTACGTCTGATTCTCCACCACAAGCTGATAAAGTAACTACAGCTATAACAGTTAATACTAAACCTAATAACTTTTTCATTCTTATTCTCCTTTTTTTTATTTATTTTTTTATAATAATAACTAATTCCTATGATTTATTGATTGCTAACATCCAATACAATTGATTCATAAGGTCTTAGTTTTGATACTTTTTTTTGAGTTACCTCATAGTTGTTACAAATAACTTCATTGTATGTAAATTCTCTTGGTAATTGTAATGAATTACTATAAAAATTACATAGAACAATGATTTTTTGATCAAAATACTGTCTTTCATATGCGAATATTTGATTACTATCATTAAACATCATTTTAAAAGATCCTTTTTCAATAATCTCTTTATAGTTACTTTTTCTTCTAAAACTAATTAATTTTCGATAATGTTCCAAAATAGAATTTTTATCACTCATTTGTTGTTCAGCATTGATTGTTTTGTAGTTCTGATTCACTTCTATCCAAGGTTTATGTTCACTAAATCCAGCATACTTACTTTCATTCCATTGAAATGGTGTTCTTGCATTATCTCGTCCTTTTACTCGGATAGATTCAAGTATGTCTTTCATATCAATATCTTTGTTCAATCTATCTTTGATCATATTGAGTGTTTCAATATCTCTATAGTCTTCGATTGATTCAAAAACATTGTTTGTCATCCCAATTTCTTCACCTTGATAAATATATGGAGTTCCCTGCATAAAATGTAATAATGTAGCCAACATTTTTGCAGATTCTATATGATAGTGTTGATCATTTCCCCATCTAGAAACAATTCTAGGCAAATCGTGATTATTCCAAAATAGTGAATTCCACCCTTTATTATACAATTCTGTTTGTTGTTCATTAAACACTTTTTTCAAATCCAGAAGATCCAACTCTTTTAAATCCCATTTTTCTTTGTCTGGCTCTTGATCTAATAATGAGTGTTGAAAATTAAATATCATGGAAAACTCACTTTGATCCGGATTTGAATACATCTTTGCTTTTTCAGGAGTAGCACCCCATGCTTCACCAACTGTAATCAAATGCGCTTTTTTTAATACTTTTTTTGACATTTCTTTGATGTACTCATGTAATAAAGGACCATCGCCAATAATATTGTCATCAATCTCTTTAGCTATTAAATCAATCACATCAAATCTAAATCCTTTGATTCCTAAATCAATCCAATATTGTAACATCTTATATATCTCTTCTCGGACAGGTTGATAATGCCAATTAAGATCAGGTTGATCTTCATCAAACATATGAAGATAATATTCTTTTGTTTCTTTATTATATGTCCAAGCAGAATTTAAGAATATTGATTGTAAATCTGATGGTGGCGCATCCCCACTATCTTTGAAAACATAGTAATTATGATATGTATTATCTCTACTCTTCTTCGCTTCTTTAAACCACTTATGATCACTAGATGTATGATTGGCAACAATATCCATCATAATATTAATTCCACGTTTTTTTGCTTCTTTGATTAACACATTAAATGCATCCAATGTTCCAAATTCTGGATTGATGTTCATATAATCACTAATATCATATCCGTTATCTTTATTTGGAGTCGGATATACAGGGCAGAGCCATATCACATTTATCCCTAAATATTCTAAATAATCCAACTTAGAGATGATTCCATTAATATCTCCAATTCCATCATTATTACTATCCTTGAAGCTTCGAGGATAAATTTCATACACAACCGAATGTTTCCACCACATATTAACCTCCGTTTATCGTTAAACTAATTAAGGTTTTTTAATACCCAATAGTCGGGTATTAAGTAGACTTTCTTTTCACTAGATTTACAGGCATTATGACTTTTTCAGTCTCAGTGGATTCTTTATTGATTTTCTTCATTAGTAAATCTACTGCTAGTTCGCCTTTTTTTGTAATATCTTGGTTGATTGTTGTTAGGGTTGGTTCTGATAATTCACCAATAAATAATCCATCAAATCCAACGACTGCGATATCATCTGGGACTTTGATACCATTTTCTTTTAGAGCTCTTATAACGCTCATTGCCATGATGTCAGAATAAACAAATAATGCATCAAAGTTTTCAATGTTTTCCGATATTTTTTTACCTATTTCAGTTCCAAAATCATTTGTCGTATATCCTTCAAAGATTCTCTCTTGTTGATATTCTATATTGTATTGATTGAGAGCTCTTTTATAACCATCATGTCTCTTGCTTGCGACCCCTACTTCATCTAGCATAGAGACAACAAGTCCTATTTTAGTTTTTCCTGATTGAATTAAGTGTTCAGTAGCGAGAAAGCCACCTTCTTCATCATCTATCACAATCATATCAAGATCGTGATCTTCAACATAGGAATCTAAGAATACAGAAGGAATATTAATATCTTTAAATATTGTATCCATTTCAGTTCTAATTGCTCCAACAATTATAACCCCATCTATATTCCAGTTGATAATTAACTTTTGAAGCGATTCATCTTTTCCAATAAATCTAAACATCAAATAGTATCCGATTTTTCTTAAATTATATTCAACACTATTAATGATTTCTCCATAAAACGGATTATTAAACGCTTTATTCTTATAGGGATCATTATCTATTGTCTGAGGTATTGCCAAAATTATAATTCTAGATTCACTAGACTTTAATGATCTAGCAAATAGATTTGGCGTGTAGTTTTGCTCTTCAATTATTTTTTCGATTCGTAATATAGTTTTCTTTGATACTTTAGAAAACTTCTTATTAATCACATTTGAAACTGTCATTTTACTAACATTAGCTAGTTTAGCGATTTCCTCAATTGATGCCATTATTACACCCCGTTTACCGTTATACCAGGATTATACAATACTTGAACAAGTTTGTCAAATTATTTGTTGAAAATGCTTTCATGTTTATTAAAAGCCTGATGATGTTTGAGAATATATCATACATTAGATAAGAGATTTTAAGCACAGTACAAAAGGAAATGTCGATAAAAAAGACTTCAAGTATATACCGTGATTTTTTAATTAAATTTATGACATCTCATTACTCTTTATTCTAAGCGAACTATATTTTTGTTCTAGAAAAACTTTAATAGTATTTGATAGGGTTCTAATTGCCTTTTAATTAAATGAGAGCTGACGCTTCACAAATACTAGATCAATTTATAGAGATAAAACAAATGCTCTATAGAAACGAAACTACGACACTTTTTTAAATAGAAACAAAAAAAGAAGCTTGCAAAAGCATCTTTGTTATGCGAAAAATGGCGGAGAAGAGGGGATTCGAATCCCTGCATCCTGTTACAGACCTACTAGCTTTCCAAGCCAGCTCCTTCAGCCACTTGGGTACTTCTCCTTTAAAGATAAAAACTGGCAGGGCCAGAGAGATTCGAACTCTCGGTCTCGGAGTCAGAGTCCGATGCCTTAACCACTTGGCCATGGCCCAAAGTATATTGCT
>Ga0265295_1005711_pt1 | contig 15611 bp, 17 predicted proteins | sample Munlansysbiofilm_FD_192503 | JGI IMG/M metagenome (GOLD analysis project Ga0265295, IMG submission 192503) | Leachate microbial communities from a municipal landfill in Southern Ontario, Canada - Methane capture system biofilm | ecosystem: Engineered > Solid waste > Landfill > Unclassified ... | reverse complement strand
GTGGAGAAAGAGGACAGGATATGTAAATGCTATACATTTACTAAGTTTTATCGCACTACTGCTCTAAAATCCTGTTTGCTAAAGCAAATTATGAATAAGTATCAAATACTTATACAGGAGTAAAAAAAGATGAAACGAATAGTACAAGTAAATATTAGACTAACACCAGAAGAATATGATCTAATATATGAAAAAGCAAAAAGACATGGTTTAACTATTAGTAGCTATGTAAGAAATACAGCACTAAATTATCCTATGAAAAATATAACCGATCAATTAGCTATTAGAAGTCTTTTAAATACTGCTGGTGATCTTGGAAGACTAGGAGGACTTTTTAAACATTGGCTAACTCAAAATGAAGATAGTAAAATAAATTTAACTACTACAAGAGATTATAAGGAAGTAGAAAAACTTGTAGAAGAGATTATAGAAACTCAAATAATTCTAAAAGAAAAAGCTAGAGAACTTTTATTTAAAGTTTGAATATTTATTGACAAAAGAAATAGATTTTGCTATAATACTTCACGATAAAACAAGTTGCTCTTAGAGGGATTGATTACCCCTTGTTGGCATAGAAAGGTAAGGCTTTTTAGCTTTACCTTTTTTTTTGCGGGTAGTGTAGCAATTAATAGGGTGGGAGTGCCAACACTGGAGCAAAACTTGTTTATCCACATTATGGTATTACTTTTAATACTTTTAGTATTCGCTACAAAGTGTTACTAAGATATTAATAAAAGGGGGAACTAATCACTCCCCTGATACCATCGCCTTATCTCTCAAGATCATCTTTTTCAACTCTTCCTTTTTTTATTGACAAATAAAATAGATTTTAGTATAATTGTTTCGTTAAGAGAATGCACAAATAACTCAAGTGGGCTGATAATCCACAAAGTCGTGTAAAAAGGGTAAGGCTTTTTAGCTTTACCTTTTTTTTTGCGGGTAGTGTAGCAATTAATAGGGTGGGAGCGACTTTAAAAGGAGTTACCGTGCATTTTCTTATAGTGGTATTACTTTTAATATGTTTTATACTTATTGTTAAAGCATATTAATAAAAGGGATAGGACTTATCATCCTATCCTGTTACCACTATTATCTCTCAAAACCTATACTTGAGTCTTGTTCTTTTTCCTCTTGAGTCTTTATAGAGGGTGAGAGTTTAAAATCATTTATTTTTTGGTTTAGTGTATTAATATGTTTTTTAAAAAATTCTTGATTTTTAGCACTATTAATATCTATTGCTTTATTTACCTTATCAACTTTAGATAAGCTCATATCATATGTTTCAATATATTTATTAATATCTATATTTCTATTTGTATAAAAAGCTTTAGTTACATCAGAGATTTTATCTCCACTATTAAATACATATATCCATTTTTCAAACTTTTTAAGTTCCTCTCCTTGTAGGGTTTTTTTAATATCTTCATGTATTGCTCTCATACCTGCAAGATTTTTATCATTAGCAATAAAACTATCAACTTTAATATCTACATCTACCATATCCATATTGTTTATAGTTTCCCTATCGATACCTAATTGTGCAACTTCATTTTTAAATAGTGCTTGAGTGTTTTTATCCTTGATTTTATAAGTTAATCTATTAAGAATTGAAATATCATTGTCTATTTCGCTTGGTAAAATATTGTTGCTATTATTGATTAGTTTTTGTTGTATGTTAATAGTATCTAAGATAGTCTTTTTAGCTCCTTTTTTATTGGATTGGATATTTTCTCTCATATGATTAATATGTTTAGTGAGGATTTCTTGATTTTTAGCACTACTAATATCAATACCTGTAGTAGTTTTATCAACTTTAGAAAGCTCCATATTATATTGTTCGATGTATTTTTCTAGATCTATATCCTTAGTTGTATAAAAACTTTTTGGGATATTGGTGATTTTACTGCTACCTATATCGGCTATATACTCTTTTAGTTTTTTAAGATCACTTCCTTCTAGTTTACTTAATAACTCTTCATTAATAGCTTTTATTCCAACTAGGTTTTTATCATTGATGATAAAACTATTAATTTGTAGATTTACATCCATAGTTTCCATTTCATTAATAGTTGTATAATCAAGTCCTATTTTTGCAAAGTCATTTTTATATAATATTTTAGTTGAAAAATACTCTAATTTTTTGCTTATTTTATCAAGATCTTTAATATCACTATCTCTTTTTTTATCTAAAATATTAGTGTTGCTTTGTATCTCTTCAAGCTTAACTGCAATAGCTTCAACTATTGTTTGTCTTTTAATATCTTCTATCTTACTTGCTTTATTACTTTGATTGATTTGTTCCATAGATGAATCTATAAACCTTACATCTAAGTTATACTCATTGACTACATCTAAAACAGTCATCTTAAAATCATTAGTACCAGTAATATTTAACTCTTTTCCAAATCTATCTATAGAAAGCAAAAGAGCATCTAAAATAAATTCTTTGTTGGTTTTGTTTGCATTTACTTTTATGAACTCATTTTTATCTATAATTTTATTGTTATCATCATGTTTGTATATTGCATAGCCCTCTTTTGTAATATAGTTAGCACCTTTAAAGAGCTTTGCTCTATTTACATTAGAATAAATATTATTGTCATTTCTATCAATAATTGCTTTTTTTCTAGCTAGAGCTTTTATTGCTATTTCATTTCCATCCAAAGCTTCATTTATAAGAAACTCTCTAAAGTTTCTATTTTTGTCAAAAAGCTTATCTCTTTTTAGCTTCATTTGTTCATTAAAGTTTTTTCTCATAATTTTAAATTTAGGATTATATTTTTTTGATTTTAGAAGTGAGTAAAATTCTTGTCTTTGTAGTTTCATTTTAGTTAATTCTTGTTTTCTATATTCTTGAAGTTTTTGATACTGTTGATATAACTCTTTTTGATCTTTTGTGTAAGGTGTATATTTTTGTTTTGTTATAGTATTATTTTGTGTGGTATTCCTATGTTCTTTTATGGCTTCTTTTCCATATCTTTTTTCAAGTTGTTGTTTTGATAAGCCTCTATGAATACTACTAGCTTTACAAAAATATTTATCACTTTTAGAAGAGACTACAAAACCTTTTCTTCGTTCCCTTAGTTCTAAATCATATTCACACAAAAGATCATGTATATCATCAATACTACTATTAGTATCATTTAAAATATCATCAATTTGGCTATAAACTTTATCTTTTACCCAGGTATCAAACTCTACAGTCATATTATGACTATACTGGTTTGACATTTTATCTTTATTTGAGATATGATTATCAACTTTTAATCCATATTTTCTTTCTAGCTTGATAGCTAGTTCTTGTAATATTTTAACATCATTATAAGGATTTATTACATTGTGTGTTGTGGGATGAACTTTATTGATAGCTATATGTATATGTAAATTGTTTGTGTTGTCGTGTACAACACTAAGTCTTTGATGTTCACTCATGCCAAGAGCCTTAGCAATTTCTTCTTCTATTGCTTTCAAAGTCTCTTTTGGAGGATTTTCATCTTCTTGAAAAGAGACTATTAAGTGCATTGTTTTATCTTCTTTACTTTTAGTATTTAAAGCTTGAGTTTCTACAATTTCTTGAATATTAGAATCTATATCTTTAAAAGAACAATTTGTAAACTCATAACTATGTACTTTATTCATATCATTGTTTTTATCAAGCATATAGTTTATTAATTCTGTACTATTGCTATTGTTTGATTTTCTATCTAGTACATATTCTGATAATTTTTTAAAATCAGCTTTACTTTTACCTTCACTAGTTTTTGCTTTAAATATAACTTTTTTTATAATCATTTTAAAACCAGTATGTAATCGTTAATCCTATAGATAATCCTATTAGCAAAGATGATAAAATTGGTAAAAAATGGTAATACCAATATTTTTTAGCATCTGTTTTATCAATCCTAAAAAGAAGATCTTTATCATCTTCTTTTTCCTTTACTGGAGTACTATTATTATCTAGTGGTTGAATATTACTAGCTTGTAACTCTTTTTTTATAAATGACTGATGATCTTTTTTGATCTCTTTAAGTTCATTTATAATAGAGGCTTTATAGCTTTCTAATTCGCTTTTTTGTTTAGAAAAAAGATTATCAGCTTTAATAAGTAGCTCATCAAAGATTATTTCATTTGCTGTAACTACAGCAAAAATAGGATCTTTATCATCTAAAATAAGATGGTGTTTTTCTGCAATAGCTTTATAAATAGCTTTTTTATTTATATTGGTCATTTGTTTTTCTCCCAGGTATAAAATTTAGATATCTTTTCTATCTTGCTAACTTTAAGATTAACAACACCAAAATATCTACTATCATATGACATGTTGTTTTCACCCATAACAAAAATCTCATCTTCTTTTAATACCTTATTCATAAAGTTTGCTTGTAAAGGTTTTCCATCACTACCAAACTCAAAAATATCACTATTTTTTAGTAGTATGTCATTGATATATACTCCTTTTGGAGATACTATAACCTTATCACCATTAGTTGCTACTACTTTTTTTAGTAGTTTATTGTTTATAGTTGGAATTTTAAGAACTATAATATCTTCTTTTTTTGGAGTATATTTTTCAAGTTTATCTAATTTATAAAAACCAAGACTCATTGAAGCAGTATTATTATATAGAAAACCAAAGGAATAAGATATAATAGAGATTACTGCTACTAAAATAAGTGATAGAAAAAGAGATTTTGTTTTATTCATTATAATATTAGCTCAAGACTTTTAAAGATTTTATCTCTATAAATTTTCAATCTTTGTTTACTCATTAGTGAAAATTCTTTATCTTTCATTGCTTCATTAAAGGTAAGATTTTTAGATGTTAAATCTAAAAGATCTTTACCAAAAGTATCTTTGTTATAGCTACTTAAATAAATAAGAGCTAAAACCACATCTATTATTTGCAAATAAAATTCACTATTTTCAAACTCTTTTAAAGCTCCATGGTATTCATTTATCCATACAACAAAGTTAGCCTCGAAAGAGTTTAATAGCTGGAGTAAACCATTGAAAGTTTCATCTTTAGCTTGACCACCTACGATTGGAACATGTATATATACTTCATGTCCAATCTCTTGTAACATATCTATAAAATAATTATCTTTTAGATAGTCTATGAGTGGTAAAAAAGTGGTTGCACCACCATCAATCACAAAATGATCAATTTCCCCATTTTTATCTATTAATTCCATTAATTTATCGAAAACTCTGACATCTAGTTTCCCATCACTATCTACTAGCTGTAGAAATGTAGTTTTAAGTGCTTTGATATTAAAAAGAGTTGTATTGTTTGGATCTGTATCTATTGGTATTATAGACTCTTCTTTACTTATTATATATTGACATAGTAAAGAGCTTACAAAGCTCTTACCAACCCCTCCTTTCCCTTGTAATACAAAATGTATTTTTGCCATTATTTATCCTTTATTTATAATTACATCACTTCGACTAGGAAGTTGTACTTTTGATCTATCTAAAAATGCTTTATCTTTAAAGTAGAGTATTTGTTTTCCATATATAGGAGATTCACCTGCTATAAAAATAAGCATATCACCAGCCTCTGTTATATTTCCATTTTTATCTTTTTTAGCTGGAGCTAATCTCATAACTTCATCTACAGTTATGAGCGGTCTTTGAACCTCTTGTAAAGTTTCACTTACATTTCCAAGCAGAACAGCAGTTCTATTTCCACTACTTGTAATTGACTTTTTGACAATAGTAGTTGTACCACTCATTTTAGATAGCACTTCAGCCGTTTCTACTTTGTTTGGGGCAAAAGCAACTCTAATATGACAGTTTGAAATAATACTTTCATCTTTGCCGTAAAGTGCATGAAGTTGCGATAAGTCTTGTATAATAATATATGCTTTGATACCATAACCCGCCATATAAGCTAGTTGCTCTTCTATTACACTAAGTTTTCCAACACCAGTAAACTCATCAGCCATAAATAAAAGCCTATGTTTATAGCCTTTTTTACTCATACCACTTTCAAAGCTCAAACTATCTCTAGTTAAAGTTCTAAAGATCTGATTAACTATAAGATTATTGAGTGGCTTTAGCCTATCTTTGTCTGATGGTGGTATAACCATATAAAGTGTTACTGGTCTATCTTGATTCATAAGATCAGTGATTTTAAAGTCACTTGTAGAGATATTGTTTGCTATAATAGGATCTATGTATAGATTTAGTGCTTCATTTGCACTCCCTATAACTCCACTAAGTTCAGCAGTAGCTTTATTTAGCATACTTCTAGAGATGCTTCGAATAGTCTCTTTTATATTGATATTTAAATCATAATCTACATTTAGCATATTTTCTAATAATTCATGTATAGTTTTTGATGGATTGTTGATAAACATATAAAGAGTACTTAAAGATGGTAAATCTATGTTTTCATTTTTAGCACTATGAAGAGAATAAAGTATCATAGCAGTAAATAAAGAGACAGCTTCATTTTTAAAATAAATACTAGGGTTGCTATTATTAGCTGATGGTGATTCACCTTTGTACACAAGATTTACTGCTATGTTTTGTACATCTTGAATTTCATGTTCAGTACCGATTCTAATCTCTTCTAAAATATTAAATCTAGCACTACTTCCATCTATACAAGTTGGATCAAATTTTAATATATAATTATTTGCATATTGTTTTCTCCATCCAGCAGTCAATGCATAAAGCTCTCCTTTTATATCTAGTACTAGTGCAGACTCTCCCCAACTAAGCAAAGTTGGTAAAACAAGACCAACACCCTTACCAGAACGAGTAGGAGCAAACACTATAGCATGTTCAGCACCATTATGCCTTAGGTAGTTTAAGTTTTTTTATGCTGATAACCACCTATATATACTCCTTTATCACTATTCATAATTCCCATATTTTTTATCTCTTCAAGTGTTGCCCAATGAGCTGAGCCGTGTAAATCATCTATTGCTACACTTTTTCTAAGAAAGATAAGTTTGATTAAAATAAAAACCACAAAAGAGGCTATCAGACCTAGCCCCAGATATATATAAAATTTCTTAAATAGTTCAGGATTTGATGTAGAATATTTATAACTCCAATCTATCCAAGCAAAAGGATTATATAAACCAAAACTTCCTTTATCTCCTAATTCAGGATGATATTCAAAACTATATGCTAAATATTGTGTTGCAAATATGTTTAAAAGGAGTAGTGCAAGTACTACTCCTAAAAATGAGACAATATAAACAAAGATTTGATTTGTTTTCATATCCCCATCCCAATAGCAATATCTTTTTTAGCTGTGATTTGTTTGTTTATTCCTTTTTCTTTTTCTTTTGATGAGCTTAAGTCTTTGTTTTGGGTAGTTGCTTTTTCTGAAATTAGGTTTTTTGCCATTTGTTCCCTTAGCTGTCTTTTTACCTCTTCTAAGCCTCTACTTTTAACTAAATCATTAAAATCACTAAAACCTTTTGCAATTTCTTCTTTGGTGAATTTTGGTAAAGCTACTTTTACATCGGGATGTTTTTTCTGTATATCAAGTGCAGTTTTTTTACCTACATTTGGTTTACCATCAAATTCTTTTTTTACATCATTATCTGCAGCAATAGTAACTTGCATTTTTGGATATTTTTCCTTAATAGATGTAATTACAATATCTAAGTTACCTGCATCTACTCCCATAACCGTTGATTTTTGTGTAGCTTGATGTACACTCATAGCAGTTGCATAACCCTCACATACAAGAACTTCTTCTGTATTTTGATTAAGAGGCTCACCCACTACAAAAAAAGTACCAGTTTTTTTAGATGGATAGGTGATGCCTTGTTCTTTTTCCTCTTTAGTTCTCATAGCACCTATCATCTTATCACCATTAGCAAATATCCTTTGGTTACTCCATTGTTTACCATCTATATCACTAAGTGGAATAAGTAAATTGCCAAACTTATCTTGTTTTAGTCCAATACTATTATCAAGCCCTTTTGCTACCAAATAGGGATGGTCATCATTTGCTAATATTGCTTCTTCATGCTCTGTTTGTAGCTTTATAGCTGTATTTTCGTAAGCTTTTTGAAGTTCAAGCTCTCTTTTTTCTCTTAGGAGCTGATTTTGTTTTATTTGCTCTCTAAGTTCTATTTCACTAAATTTTTGTGCTTCAGAGTTTATAGATGTACTTTTCCAGTTTTCTTTAATTCCAGTTTTAAAGTTTTCTATATATCCTGCTGGGTGAGCATTATCATATCCTACATATGCACCACTTTTTTGTCTTCCTTTATCACCCTCTACACTTACACGGTGTAGCTTACCATCCATAATAGGGTCATCTTCTATGATAAGTCCTGCTTTTTTTAAAGCTATTTTAAACTCTCCTACATAATCAAGATTATGTGCTGGAGCTTGAGGAACTCTCCAAGAATTAAACTCATTCAAATCAACACCTGCTGGTGCAAACCACAATTTTTTTTCTTTATCCCATCTTGCTCCTATTTTTTTAGCTTCATCTTTTTCAGAAAATGGCACATATAGATAAGTTTTTTTAGATGATATATTTACTTCAAGTTCTTTATTCTGTTTTGGTGTTAATTCATTTTCCTTTATCATTTCTTTTTCTAATTTCTTATCCATATTAAATCCCTCAATAAAAGATACTATTTTAGTAGCATCGCTAGTAGCTTTAAATATTTCAGTTGGTTTATCTTCTAAAATTGATACCCAACTATCAACATAACTCATATGCTGTGATGGATCAAAATCAAGTCCAAGCTTTCCATTTAATAAAAAACTAGCAATTTCAGCTCTTAGCTCTTCTTTTGCATATTCTTGCGATCCAAAAGGATTGGCTAAATTTCTATTAAGTCTGCTTTCATGTCCACTCCAGTGTCCTAGTTCATGCAAAGCTGTTGCATAATAAGCCCCTTCACTAATAAAAGCTTCTTTTGGTGGCAAGGTTATAGAGTCATTAAAAGAGTTATAAAAAGCTCTATTACCTTTATGGCTAATATTAACATCACTATTATCTAAGATACTTTGAGCTTGTTTGTTTACTTTAAAAGTATCTATTTCCTTAGTTTGTAATGGCTCTAAACCATTTATTTGTTCTGCATTAAAAACATTTGCAAAAAACACCTTTGGATTTTCAAGTTTTACTTTTATTTTTTGAATCTCTCCATTTTCATCTTTGATTACATTGCCATCTTCATCTGTTCTTTCAACTTCTTCTTCCCACTTCCAATATTGGACCAAAGTTGCTTTTTCACCTCTTTTAACATTTGCATCTAAACTTTGTGCTTGTTTATATGTTAGCCATCTAGGATCATCATATCCTTCAAGCATTAAGTTAATAGAGTTAATACCATTGTATAGATTGCCCGTTATTGGATTGTAAGGTAAAGATGAACTAAGTTCTTGTGCATTCCATCGTTTTATAAATGGAGCTGTACCGTTTTTTAAACTCTCTATAATTTTGTCTGTAGTTTGTTGTATAAAGTCATTTTTTTTGTTCATGATTCATCCTCCACAGCTTCAATAACATCTTCAAAATCTATTGCATCTTCAGCAAATGCACCTAGTTCTTCTGCTTCTATTGGATCAACTTCATAAGCAAAGTTTGGGGTTATACTTTTATTGTTAAATTCACTATTCATCTTTATCGTCCTTTTTTGATTTATAGCTTCTAAAACCTATATCATTTGCTATAATTTTATATTTGTAGTGAGTCTTACCATCTTCACTACTCCAACTATCTTGAACTAGCTTACCTACAACATCTATAGCAACACTCTTTAAAAGATGTGAAGACATAGCCTTTGCATAGTTACCAAATAAAACCACTTCTATAAAAGTAGTCTCTTCTTTATCACCACTTTTTCTATTGTTTGCAATATTCATACTACAAACATATACTCCACTCTCACTTTTTCTTAGCTCGGCATCATTTGTTAATCTACCTGCTATAACGATTTGATTTAACATCTTCTCTCCTTTTTATTGTAATTGCTACTTATTCATAATTTTTGAGGTTTTTTGTTCATTCTCTTTTTGTTTTATAAAAGCAAATATTACTATTTGCAACAATACCCAGAATATAAATGTAGTTAGTATTATGAGTTCTATGGTATCCATTTAAGCTCTTCACTTTTCATTTCTTCAAGTTCGAGTGTATCTCTTAAGAAGTTTATTAATTCTAATTCATCTACACTTAACTTTACAGATACAGATTTAATTATTACTGCTATCTCAAAAAATAGTTCTTGAGCAGTTCCATTAAACTCAACATTTATTACTTTATTCTCTTTTGTTTCTATTTTAATCATTCTTACTCCTTATGATGTATTTACTACTTATTCATAATTTTTGAGGTTTTTTTGAAGATTTTGGAAGTTGTTAAGATTAAAAGAGCTAAAAGTAAGTTCAATTTTAGTAGAAGAGTATCTTGCTTCATCTATTGTAGATTTTGTTTTTGGAGTTATTGAGCTATATTTTGCAACATAGCCATTTTCAAAGCCTCTTTTTTCATTGCCAGTGTTATATACAGATAAAGCTTTTTGTATTCTTGTATCATTAGGTAAAGATTTATCTGTAGCTATATAAGCATTATAAAAGATATCGCTTCCAGCTTTTATATTAGTACAAGGATCTAGTATATCATCCAAACTCAAATGAGCAAAACTCTTTAAGAGTAGATTATTAGAGTTAAATTGCATTAAGCCTAAATCTACACTAAATCCTTGATCTATATAAGAAGTTGCTATTTTTTTAGCTTCTTCTTTTGTTTTAGGATAAAGTGTAACCACACTTTTACCTTTGCTATTTACATTTATAGCAAAGGTATTAAAGTTACTTTCTACTTTTATAATTTGTTGGATCATTTCAGTAGGCACATTTTGATTTTTGCATTGATCTATTAAAGCTATATCAAACATCATTTATCCTATAAGCTCATAGGCTCTAAAACCATATCTTTTGAAACAAAGATATTAAACCTATATCCTGGGCGAATTTCTATTGTTGGTGCAATGTTCATATTTTTTCTAATCATCTCACTAGCTACGGTGCTAAGTTGATTTATAGCTTGAGTCATAGCTTTATCAGCATTTGTCTCTTTTTCACCACCAGAATTATCAGCAAGTGCAACACCAGCAGTAATTGAAGAGAGTAAAAAGGCACTTCCAAAAATTCTAAGATAGTGATTATTGACTAGATCACTAAATCCACTATATCCATCAGCACTAGTTCCACCCATTCCCTCAAGATTCAAAGAATCTCCATTTGGAAAAATAAGTCTTGTCCAAGCTGTAAGTACTCTATCTTGACCATAGATAACATTGTTTGTATAAGTGCCTACTAGCTTTGTTCCTTGTGGTATCAAAAGATAGTTACCTGTAGCACTATCATAAATGTTTTCATTTACTTGTGCTAACACCTCTCCAGCTAAATCACTATTTATTCCAGTAATTAATGTAGCAGGTATCATCCATCCAGCTTTAATCTCATATTTACTTAAAGGTTTTTGTTTACTAGTTTGTAAATAATCACTATTTGTAGCTTTAGCTAGAGCTTCTAAAGAACTATCATCTAAATCATTAAGATTTATATTGCTATTTGAACTACTACTTGATTGACTATATTGATTTTGTTTGACTTCTATCTTAGATGGACTAATTAAAGCTTTTAGCTTCATGTCTTCTCTTATTTGCTCACTCTTCTCATCATAAATATTTCTATTCTTTGATGATGAAAAACTAGAGCTTGTAGGTATAACTGTAGGATTATTGATAGACTTATCTACTTCATCTGTTTTTGGTGCTTCAGTATTACTAATCTCTTGATTTAGGGCATAGTATCTATTTCTTTGTTTTTCCCTATTTTCTAAATCATTAATAAAACTAGATGTATCTTTATTTAAAGATGTACTTTGTGTTTGTTGTTCTTGTTCTACCTTATCCTCATGAACTCTATTTTGATTTTGTTTTCTTGCAACTCCTGCATAAAAAATAGCAAACAAAACCAACAATATTATAGCTACAAATATAGCTATAGGTACTTTTGTAAGTCTCTTACCACCTAAGCCTTTTATAAGGCTTTGTGGAGAGTTATTTACTTCTAAATGCTTACTCATTACTCACCTCTTTTTAAAAGATTAAATCCTGTTATATTTCCAATTGGAACAAGTTTATTATAGTCTGTATCTAATCTATAGATACGATTTATTTTAGAGACTCCTAAGTTCCAAGAGACTAAAAACAAGTCATCTTCTTTAGTGATTTTATAGCTAATATAGATAGGCTTATCAACTTTAGGATCATCAGTTATTGCGTATCCTTCATCTCTAAGTTTAGATGTTAAATAGTTATAAAAACTCTTGTCATAATCAGATGTATAGATATATAGAACAGTGTCATTTTTAGTAAAATTACTTAAAATATACTCATATAGATCATCTGCTAAAATATCTATATTTTCAATAGTAGTTTTATCTTTTGTAAATGTTGAAGTAAAATACTCACTTCTATTTGCACAACCTGCAAATATCAAAACAAGTAAAGTTAAAGTAAAAATATGTCTCATTTTTTATCCTTTGCCAAAGATAGATCATAAAGTACATTATCAACTATCTCTTTGTTTGTTGTACTGTTTTTTCGTGTAATAGTGATTTTATCTTGCTTTTTACCTACATTAGAGATAAGTACTGCTTTATTGAACAACCTATCTACTATAAAGGTATCTTGTTTTAATCTATAGTTTACTATTTGTGTTTCTTTGGAGTTTTCATCTAGTATTAGTAAAGCTGGAGCTTCATAAAATTTCATAGATTTTGGCATTTGTATATAAGTTTTTACTCCATCATTATAAACTCTTAGTGGTTTAAAGTTAGCTTTTCCTTCTAAGCTATACTCAAAGTCTAGATTATCTACATTTGAAGCAATAACATCATCTTTTGTTTTATAGAAATCTTTAGATTTTGACTTTTCTTTTAAAGAGTTTTTATAGATCTCCAAAGAGTTTACTATATTATCTGTATAGTTAAAACTTACATTTGGCATAAACTCTTTTGTTTGAGATATTAGATTGAGTGTATAGACTCTTTTATTTGTCATTATATTAAGTGTTGTTTGTAGATTTTTATCTACAGGCTTAACAATAACATGTGAGATTAGATTTGGCTCTTCACCGCTTAAACTAAGAGAAACAACCCATCTTACACTATCACCGACTTGTACATCTTTTATAACTTCACCAGCTTCTAGAGCTATATTAGTTAGTCTAAGTGGAGCTGTAATAATACTAGGCATTGATTCACCATAAAGAAAAACTACACTACCATTTTGACCTCTGATGGAAGTAGTATTAGCTTTTACCCATTGTTGAGCAATCTCTAAATCTTTTTTTTCTTTTGGTGTAAGATTTGCAAAATCTCTTCCAAAGTCATCTGCTAAAAGCATAGATGAAACCAAACAACCAACTAATGCTAATTTTTTCATTTTTTCTCCTATTTTATTACTTTTGTATAGTTTATGTCTGTTATAAAAACACCTAATGGATTTTTTAAGATCTCTTCTTCACTGCTAGGCAATATCTGCTCAACTGTGAAAAACCCTTTATATATATCTTCAGAGATTATATTTTCAGATACATCACTTATTGTCTCCATCCATTCAACTTGCCAAGTATCAGTGCTTTGTGGTACTATACTTGTAATCTTTACTCTTATATTTTCTTTTTTTCCCTTCTCAAAAGGATTGTTCTTTTGAAAATACTCATTTACATAGTTATAAGCTTTTGTTTGAGCTCTTAAATAAGAATATCCATCAAAGATAAATTTTCTTTGAGTTTGTGGATCTCCCCAAATAGTTCTCCAGTTATAAATAAAGCTATTTAAACTATATTTGATTACATTTGGATTTTGTACATTTATATTTTGTTGCACCATCCCAACTCTTTGTATGTTGCTTAGTTTATCAACTTCTATAACATATGGTACTAGCTTATTTTGAGTACCCATATAGCCTACAAACATAACTGATGTAAAAGCTATGATTAAAGAAATAAATGCTACAACTTGCCAATTTCTTTTTTGTGATATATAGCTACCATATCTCTCTATCCATTCAGATTTTGCATCAACATAAGGATTAGTACTATTTATATGTTTTTCTTTACTCATTTATTTCCTCCTGAAATAGTTCCACTCATATTTGGATCTTTACTATTATTCATATTTTTAAATTTTTCTTCCATCACATTTGCCATAGAATTAGAAGTTCTTCCTTTTACAAAATTGCCTTTAAGATGATCAGAATAAGCAGATCCCATCTCTTTAGCCATTCCTTTAGCAGTTCCCATAAAGCTACTATCTCCACCTTTTGCTTCATGCAAATCCATAGCAGCTTGCATAGCTCTAGTAACACCTACAGTATTAGCTACTCCACTTGCAGTAGCTCCAACAACTGCACCAGCAGTCATAGCTGCAACTTGTTTAAACCCACTAGATGTCATATGTGTATCACCAATTCCACCACTCATAACAGCTTCTATTACCGTTGGAACTAGTTTTGTAACAACAGCAAAAATCATTGAAGTAACCAAGGCTTGCGTAATCAGCTCTATATCCATATTTGTTTGTAGTTCTAGAACAATATTTTGAATATGACTCATAGCAAAACCCATCATAGCCTGTATAACAAATAGTTCTATTCCAACTTTTACAGCTGTAAGTATAGGATTAAATGCAGTTTGTCTAAAATGCTCCATTCCACCAAGAGCTAAAGCAAAATAGATAACTACTTGCATAAGATAAAATTTAATATATACTATCATCAAATCTATTGCCATAAAGACAAAAGCAAGAACTATAAGAACACCTACAAGTAAAACTACTAAGTTTTTAAAGGGACTAAAGACACTAATACCTTCCCATATAGTTGTAAAGATATCAATAGCTCCTGTAATAACATTATCTGGAGTAACAATATGTCCACTTGCTTGATGAGATAAAATACTAAAGCTATTTTGAATATAGTCAAAAAGCCAAATATCAACATCAAATAAAAATACAATAATCCCAACAACTATTACTTTTTTTATTAGAGTTGCTAAAAATTCACCTATTTCAAAGCCACTAAGAGCCATCTTTCCAAATGTCCAAACCCAGTCTATCAAGACTAAAGTCCAAAAAACCCACCAAGTAGCATTTTTAACTGCAGGTACCCAAGAGCTTATACCGCTACCTAACTGACTAAGAATTCCTCCACTATCAGATACAGCAAAAGCTGGAGTAGTAAATATAAAAAGAAGTGTTAGTAGCCCAAATAGGCTACTATTTGAAGAGTTATTTGTTTTGTTCTGAAGTTGATTCTTCTTTGAGTTTTTTATTGACATTTGACCCCAAGAATTGTCGCATGTCATAATTTTGGTTTTCTGCATATGGATTTTTTCTATTTGCTGTATTAGAAAAAAGTGCCATTGTAGCATTTTGGCAATCAATTTGTTGGATTTCATTATATGTCTCCAACTTCTTGCATTCTGCAACTCTTGCCTTTGCTTTGTCTAAGTTTTTGGCATAATACTCTTTTGTTTTTGCCTCTTGAGTTTGACATCCCACTATAAAGAACATTGCTACAATTAGTATTAAAATACTTTTCATC
>Ga0265295_1005710_pt1 | contig 15612 bp, 12 predicted proteins | sample Munlansysbiofilm_FD_192503 | JGI IMG/M metagenome (GOLD analysis project Ga0265295, IMG submission 192503) | Leachate microbial communities from a municipal landfill in Southern Ontario, Canada - Methane capture system biofilm | ecosystem: Engineered > Solid waste > Landfill > Unclassified ... | reverse complement strand
CAGCTGATCGATATCTCTCATCGCCGATTTACAGGATTACACAACCCTATCGCAGCGCAACTTCATGATTTTACTATGATTAAATCAAGATAAGGGCTTGGGGTTTTTCAGCAGATAAAGGGGAAAGAGGTCGCCTATGGCAGGAGCGTACTAGCAGCGGTCCAAGCTCCCTGTGAACGTATTGCATTAGAAAGTTTATGCGGTGATGGAAAAAAAGCAGGATAAGCTCCCTGGACTGTGTATATAGAATAATTTTGCCCTAATCTTCGGTCCCGCATTTTGCAGTTTCACGGTGCGTACCGGTACCTGTTCAAAGTTAGCAACGAAACCGCTGGTTCCCATGCTCCGCGTGGGGACGAGGCGCAAATAATCCCATCTCTGCCCCTGGCCGATAAACTGGCTTTTCTCTCCAAGCGATTGGGAGCAACTGCTAGTTAGAGTGTATCGGTTTCAATCCAGAAATAATGCTCCTCACTGACACCGAACTCTGAATTACCTGTCGGCCGGTACAAGCCGCTGCCATAGATATTGGCATCCACAACAAAATAGGGTCGGTAGATAAACATACCATCATCACCTCGCACTGCATCGCGAGCGCGATCCCAGCTTAATGACATCCAGAACCATGATCCCCATCCCAGGTCATCAAGGGAACCGCTCCAATAGTTGTTTTGCACATCGTTATTTGCGCAGCGGATGGTACGGAAATTGGCGCTAAAATGGTAACCACGACCAATCAGGCTGGCATCAACAAAAACGCCCATTTCCAGGCCAATGCTGTGCCAGTCGCCGCGGATCACATTTTTCTCCGTACCCTCAGTAAAAATTTTGGTATGTCTGATTCTGACATTAGGTGTATGAAGAATCGTCATAACCGTCGCTCCCTATCGAAGATTTAAAAAGCATACACTATTTACTTTTGGATATTCTTCGGCTCGGACACGCCTCCTCTTTGCGTCGGCAATGCGCGCACGGCCCGCTGTTCCAGTTGCGACGGAGACTTTTGATTTTTCAAGTCAGCCTGAGCATCTGAACCGGCCACTCCGCCCTCCTGAACGGGCCTGCCCCGTACAGATTTCTGCTCGACCCGCAGTGCGAACTCCTGCTCATCCTGTACTGGCTTAGACTCGCTCATAGATGCACCACCAGACCTTCTGACTGGGGCACCGCGCACGCCCTTTTCTCCCAGTAGTTTTTCCAGTTTATTTTCTTCCATCTCTATCACCTCATCTGTTTGAATATTACGGGGCTTACCCTTTTAGCATTCCCACAACCTGAAGTGCATTGCTGGGGCAAGCCATCTGAGGCGCTCCTAGAACCTGTAAAACACACCATAAAGAATAGATGTCCCCCGGAAGTTAGGCCATCTTTGGCCAAAGTCCCCGGCGCTTTATGTACCTGCCTCGCGCAAGGCTCAGCTTTGTCGGGCTGCTGCGCCTTAAATCACCGCCTTAAATCACCTTATAGCAGAATTTATGGAGTGCAAGTGGTTGGCAGAAAAAGAAGCGTAGCAGGAGCCTTATCCGCAAAGACTGTAAAAGAGCTGCATGCAGTGAACCCGCAGCATGGCAGGTAGCGGCAACGAACCCCGTAGGGCTGAGGATAGTTGCATTAGCGCTGATCTTAGAGACTGATGTCGGGTCTTCCTAGCTTAAGTGCTCCGCTGGGTTATAAAACCTTATCGAATTACGGCCAGCCTCTTTTGCTTTATACATAGAAATATCAGCCCACTTGAGTAGATCATCAATGCTGACCTCTTGACCCAGGAATAATGCTACCCCGATACTCGCCGTACATGAGTGCTCTATATATGTGCTTTCTTTTCCAGGGTAATTTGCGGTTAACTGATAGAGATCAGCCAAAGTGGTGCGAATTTTTTCTGCGACAACGTGTGCTTGCTTAAAGGACCTCGCTTCGTCTGTTTTTAATTCACTTAGTACAACGATAAACTCATCACCGCCGAAGCGCGCGATCGTATCCATCTCGCGCATGCAACCTTTCAATCTCTGTGCAACTTCGATCAGGAGTAAATCGCCGGCAATATGCCCATGCGTGTCGTTAATAGGCTTGAAGTTGTCCAGATCGAGGAACATGAGCGCACCATAACAGCCCTTGCGCTTGTTGACAGCCATGGTCTGACGCAAACGATCATTGAGCAGATGTCGATTCGGCAACTTGGTGAGCGGGTCATAGAAAGCCAGCTGACGTACCTGGTCTTGCATCTGCTTGCGTTCAGTTATTTCTCTGGAGATACCATAGAAGCCGACTACTTTACCGTGAGAGTCAAGTTCGGGGTTGTAGCATATTTCCCCCCATATCCAGCTGCCATCTTTACATCGGTGCCTGGCTTCGAAGGTTACGTTTGTCAGCGGCATCCCCCGCTGTTCAGACTCATACCTTTGTTGGGCTGCCCTTTTGATTGAGGCAATTCCTTCTTCGTCAAATATTTCAAATACGTGGTGACCTATCACTTCATCGGCACGATAGCCGCGCTGCTTTTCATCTGATGGACTGATATAGTTGAAGCGATACTCACTGTCCAGTCTCCAGACGACATCGGCAGCATTCTCCGTCATCATGCGGAAATGAGTCTCACTTTTACGCAATGCCGCTTCAACCTGCTTGTGTTCTACAATCTCTTGGGCAAGTTTTTCATTTGCAATCTGGAGTTTATCCTTTGCCTCGGATAGTTGATTGGCCTGCTCGGTAAGCTGGTTTTCCAAAATTTGATTGCGCTTCGTTAGTAGCTGCAGTGGGCCGCCTTCGCTATCTTTATCCAGGTGAGATGGGGTGGAGATACTGCTATGCGAAATTTTCCAGCCGCTGGACTCCTTGTGGAATATCAGCACTAGAAGGGCCGTCTCTTGTAGCAGAACCTGGTCTTCAATCGGCGCATGAATGGCAAAAAAACCGGTCGCTACGGCGATAGTGTCAGCTAATGCCTGGATGGTCAGGCCTTTGACTAAAAAATTATCCCCACAATTAAAACCGGAAAAGTTCTCGTTGAAATGGTCTGTGAGAGAACCATCGCGGGTTACATACTTCTGCAAATAAGCGTCAACCAGTTGGCGAATTACATGCTTGTCGCCTGAATTCATATAGTTTTTCCCTCAATAGAATCGCGAGCACAAGCTGCGGAGACAGTAGAAGTTTTTGCCAAATTCTTTATGATTCAGACCCTGCCATTCCCGCGTTGGGAAGGAATGGCGGGTCTGCTGGATTAGTCAAAAAGATGGACCCCATTTTCACACGGGTAATGACTTTTGCAAGTGGTTCAGCATACAGGTCTACCCATTCTACCTCTTTGAGGCGGAATTTTTTAAATTTTAATGTACTTACTAATACCTGCTCAAGGCAACAAACGAAACCCCTGGCACCCAACGGCGGCCCTGTGCGTTCATGCCGCTGCATCAGGCAATAGGACCTTTATTGATAGCAGTTAAAGAGGTATTAACATCGAAAATCTGTCCCCGAACCTCCTTTACCCCCATCTCTTGCAAGCGCGCTGAGTGCATTTTCAAGTAAGAGGTAGCAGATGCCTCATCTTCAAACAGGTAAATACCTCCAGCTACCTGATTTTTTTGGTTTTCGGTCCAAATCTTCCAAATTACACCCGGCTCATTGTTGATTGACTCAGCTAAGCCTCTCAACTTGTCTGCCATCTCCTCACCAAATGGACCGGCGAAATCGAAATCTACCTGTAATAATTTTCTCATGGTTATTCCCCCTTATTATGTTAGTAAGCACAGTGAAAAACCGCTGGTTTTGGCGCTTCTCTGGTGCAAGAGGCAGCTCTTTAGCATTCTTTCTTTCAAGGCAATTTCTTCTTTTTCCATGGCTTCAACGTTGAAATAAACAGTGCAAAAATAACAGTGCCTGTCTGGATAGTTCCAAAGGTTAAGGACTTGGATCGATTACTTAAGTAACGTGGGTCAGTGAGCGCTTCCATCCCTATCTCTTGGGCAATTTGGGCCATTTCACTTATCCACGGGCCTAACCAGAATGTCCCAAATATCATCCCAAAAATACAAATGATCCATTTCACAATAATCCAGTTGTGCTTAAACCAACCCCAATTAGTCCAAATCGAATAAACTAATGCGGTAAGAAAAGTTCCTATTGCTCCCGGAACAAGAATAAATAAATCTATGAAATCAAGTGTTGCGATAATTCCATATAGCTCACCACCATTGTCTGGATCGATAAAGAACTGCATAATTGGCAAAAGAGTAGCGCAGCCTACCCATAAACATGCAGAGTATATATGCAAACACTTGAGCCATTTTTGCCCTTTTACACTTAGATTTCCCATTCTCACCTCTTTTTGCGATCAATAAATACCATTTATGGTGCCCGTGAAAAAGACCTCTACGGCTAAAGTATCGGTGCCATCATGCGTGCCACCCCTTCCCCAATATCCCTAAAGACCCCCACTTCACCCACACCGGGACGACAGCTCTGCGCAAGGGTCTCTATCCACTCACTTATTTCCTTGATTTCCTCCCAGCTGTAGACCAGCAACCCCGTCTCAAAGTTGAGAAACAGGCTGCGCATGTCAAAGTTGGCCGAGCCAAGCACGGCAAGAGAGTCATCGGCGAGGAGGGCCTTTGCGTGGAGCATGCCGCCCTGGTAGAGCAGCACCTGCCCCCCTGCACGCTGCAGATCGCGCAGATAAGGACCGCGCGCCATATCGGCCAGCCAGTGGTTGGAGATTGCCGGCACCACCACCTGCACATCAACTCCACGGTGAGCGGCCAGGCGCAGTGCCTGCGCCAGAGTCTCATCCGGAACGAAATAGGGGGTCACGACCCTTAAGCGCTTCCGCGCCTGAAAAACTGCGGCAACCATCACCGCGTAGAGGGGATCGTCATCCACATCCGGTCCCGAAGGGACAACCTGGACCGTGGCGTTGCCCGGAGGCGTTAAAGCTCCTTTGCTGCCACCCGCTAGCTCAGAGAGCTGTTCTCCCGTGGCAAATTGCCAATCGGAACGAAAGATATCCAGATAATGACGGGTCGCCGGTCCTTCCAGAAGAAACGACAGGTCACGCCAGCGCTCAGGCTCAGGGATAGGACCGATATACTCGGTAGCAATGTTGGTCCCCCCGCCCCATACGGTGCAGCCGTCAGCGATAATGGCCTTGCGATGGTTGCGTAAATTGGTGCGGCCGCGAAAGGGTCGGTGCAACACCGGCAGAAAAAACGCGACCTTTCCTCCAGCCTTGGTCAGTGGTGCAAGTGCCCTTTTACTGGTATGCAAAGACCCAACCCCATCAAGCAGCACCCGCACTTCGACTCCGGCGGCGGCCCGCCTGGCGAAGCGCTCGATAATATCGCGGCCAACCGCATCCGGATGTAGGATAAAAGCGCTGACCCAGAGGCTATGGTGAGCCTGCTCGATCATCTCCGTCAGGGCAGCGTAACCCGCTTCACCCGTGAGGCAAAGCCTGAGATGGTTGCCGTCGCTGGCGGATGGTATCCCATAGGTACGCAGCAATTGATCCATCTCCGCGGTTTCTTGCGGAAGCGGCGTGTGATCGTCAAGCGTTAGAGTAGCTTTGCTGTCGGCCAGTTGGCGCATTTTACGTCCGCCTAAAGCCAGGTACAACGGGATGCCGACATAGGGCTCAAGCACCATTACCAGCAGCCAAGCCAGCGATGCAGCGGAAGAACGGCGCTGACGGATCATCTGGGCAATCACGGGTACTGCCAGCAAAAATCCGAGGAGCAGCACAAGATGGGATAAGAACCAAGTCATCAACATGGCAACCCCAGGTTGGCAAGAGGGCCGAAAAATGTGAGAAGCATGCGTAAAACCCCAAACAAGAGGCCAGCATCACTTGGCGACAACACCCTTAATCCCACCGCTGATCAGGGAGGCAATATTGAGCAGGATACGCGGCAGAGCCAAGCCACTCGGACAGGCCAGATAGCGCGGCTCCCAGTCCGGATTGAACTTCTCCTTGTATTCGCGCAACCCTTCGAAGTTATAGAAATGTTCTCCATGCCGAAAGACGACTGCGCCGACCCGGTTCCAGAGCGGGGCAAAGGTACGGTTTTCCAGGCCGGAGAGTGGAGCCATACCGAGATCAAAGGATTGGTACCCCCGGTCCCTGCCCCACAGCATCAGGCTGACAAACAGGTAGTCCATGACCCCGCGTGGAGCGTGCAGGTCAAAGCGCATCAGGTCAACCGACAACTCCTGCAGGTTCGCCGTCGTCCAGAGGTTGGCAAAGGCGATGATCTTACCCCGCTGTCTGACCACAGCAACGGGGAAGTTTATCAGATAATCCTCATCAAACAGCCCTAGAGAGAAACCTTTTTCGCGGGTGTTCTTATCCTCCAGCCAGGAGGCGGAAATCCTGCGCAGCTCCGGTAACAGTTGTGGAAGATTGGACGAGGGGAGGACTTCAAAGCTGCATCCTTCCCGAGTGAGGCGGCGGTGGATGTAGCGCAATCCACTGCGTTCCGGGCCATCCAGAGAAAATGCGGCCAGCGCCACCCTGGCTTGCTCGCCGAGTTTAAAGAAGGTCAGCCCTATGTCCAGGTAAACATGGAGCATGGCGGTGCCTATTTCATAAAAAACTGGTTGGCCTCCATGTCGTTCTACCATGGCGCGATAGGTCCAGATCAGCTCCCGGGCCGTCTCGGCAGGGCCGACCGGATCACCCAAGGCCACCCAGGAGCGGCCTTCGACACCGTACATGATAAAACCGCGATGTTGGTCGTCGAACAACAGCGCTTTATCACCGAGCAAAGCCAGGTTGGCCATCGACGCAGGCGCTTGGCTGATAATGGCTCTGGCCTGGTCCAACTCGCCCGCTCCTGGCCGGCCTGGATCCACGGGAAGCGGCCGGAGCAGCCGACTTATGCCGAAAGCCAGCAGCAGAGTCATTGCTCCGACCGTGGCGCGCAAGGATCTCGCCGCATCGCCCTTCAGGGCGAAATGCCACCAGAGTTCCGTGGAGTAATCAACGTGTTTATAGGCGAAGAGGCCCAGCCAGAGAGAGCTGATCAATATCAGCACGATGGTTGTGATCCAGGTCGCACTGAAAGGCTCGTTGAACAGTGATGCACGACGGAAAAAATATCTTCGACAAGGCAAAAGTGCCAGCAGCATCAGGCCAAGCAGCACAGCTTCTTCGTAATCCGCACCTTTGAACAGTGAAAGCAGACTGCCAGCCCCGAGCAGAATCGCAGCCAGCACATATGCGGCGTCCAGCCGTCGCTGTAAGCCCCGCGCCAGCAACAGCAGACAGACCCCAGCCAGGCTACCGAGAAAATGGGATAGCTCAATGAGCGGCAGCGGGAGGATATCCTTGAGCCAGAGCAGCCGGCCTGAGAGCGCCGGAGTAGCGCCGGAAAACAGCAGGATTGCTCCGCCGACCAGAGTGGTTGCCGCCAACAGCTGAGGGATCAGAGCACTTCCCCAGGGCCCAGACAGCTGCGGGGTCTGCGCAACTCGGGCTTTTTTCTGCCGCAGTTCATTGCCAGCCAGCAGCAGGGCCGCGAGGGTTAGAGGCAGCAGGTAGTAAATGCCCCGATAAACCAGCATCGACCCGAGCAGGGCATCGGCCTGAATCTCCGGGATTGACAACAGAATCATCGTCTCGAAGACTCCCAGACCGCCAGGGATATTGCTAACCAGGCCCGCGACCTGGGCCAGCAGAAAGATGCCAAGGAACTGGAGGAAAGAGAGGCCGGAGTGCTCGGGCAGCAACACGAAGAGGACACTACCAGCCAGGGCCCAGTCGAGTGAGCCGACCAACAGTTGCGCCCAAACCAGGCGTAACGAGGGGAGCGGCAATTCCCAGTGGTGGAAGCGAAAGGGGCCTTTTCGGCAAGAAACAACCAGCAGGTAGGCGCCAACCAAACCGGCAAAGAGCACCCCAAGCGGGCGCACAGAGTGGATTGAAAAGTGCTCAAGCACCGGCATTGCCTGCGGCTCGAAGATAAAGACACCACTGCCGACCGCAGTAATTCCCAGCCAGAAGGTCAGCAAGGTAAAAGAAACCAGGCGGGCAATTTCTTCGGCCGAAAGCCCCCAGGCCGAATAGAGCCGGTAGCGGATCGTTCCGCCTGTCAGCAGGGCCAGGCCGATGGTGTTGCTGAAGGCGTAGCTGATGAATGAGGCCATGGTGACTTTGCCAGCAGGCAGGGGGTGACCAGCATAAAGTATCGCCATGCGGTCATAAATCGTCATAACCAGGTAGCTCAACACCGTCAACCCCAGGGCGACCAAGATATGAGAGGATGGGATCGCCCTGAGCCGGACGAGGATCTGGTGATAGTGAAACTGACGCAGGGCGTCATGCAGCACCCAGAGCGCCACAACAAAGAGAACCAGCGACAACAGCGGCAGGAAGCGGCGAATCTGGGAAGCGCGTCGAACGCGGGATGTCATGTGGTTAAAACCTTTCCGCAATCTTCATCGGAGAAGAAGACGGCCTGACGGCGGTTCCTTCTTTGGGTGATATGGTGTGGACACCCTGGGGCTATGCCACGTGCGCTCCTGAGTTCAGCGGCTTTACCGAAGACTGGATACGCACTTAAGATGCTCCTGGTCTTTGTATGGGGCAGAATACTTCCCGCCACCTTTGAGTGCCGAGAAGCGTTTGCCTCCTATCATTTAGCGTCCGCACTGCCAGTCTGTGCTACAGCAGGGCAAACAAACCAGCCGCGCCTAGCGATTCCACCACACCAATTGCCAGGAGCGCACCAGGTAACGGATTGGAAAAGTAAAGATATGCACCAATCGAGTGAAAGGAAAAAGAAGTATAAGTATGAAGGCATTGACCATGTGGAGTTTCACGGCCACCGGCAGATGGATCACTGGTGCAATATCGGGACGGAATAGTGCCAGAGATTGAAGCCATGGCACAGCAGTATAATTGTACCAGAGAGCGCCCCAACGGTAGTTCGAGGATATATAAATCCCCAACGCCACCTGGATTAAAAGAAGCAGGAGAAGAATCCAGTCCATGACTGAGGTGACCGCCCTTGCCTTTGCGTTGATCAGGCGTCGGGCTAGCAGGATGGCAATGCCGACAAAAGCCAGCATTCCAAGCGACTTCCCAACCAGCTCTATCGCAGTTCGTTGGTTCGGCCCGCCGAGAAGGGACCCCACCCAACCGGGGAAGATAATTGGGAGGAGATGGGCGAGGAGTATCGAAATTATCGCGTAATGCCAAGGGACCGTCCCCCAGAAGAGGAACCGATGCTCAAGGAGTTGCGAAGAAAGACTGGAAAAAGTAAAACGATCTCTGAAATAACGGTAGATTCCACCGCAGATTGCCAGGCTCGTCGCTACATATGGAAACATAACGAATAAGATAAGATCGGACATCCTAACCCTCCTCAGATGAGTGGGCACTGCCAGCAACCAGCAAAAGAAGCGCCTGGAGGGCCCACCGGTAGGGATTTGTGGTCTCGCTTAACCCTGCAACCATTTTTTCCAGCGCCGGAACCAGGCAATCCGTAACCAGCTCCCGTTCTACCTCCCCCGGCTCCCGCCCAGAGAGAAAGCGAAGGACGACGCAGAGGTGGTCCGGTAAGTCATTCCCGGTTCCAAAACCGCTGGTCCGGTAATGCTCCCGCAGATGAGCCATAAACATGCCACGCCGGTATTCTTCCCCAAAGATCTGATACCCGATGTAAGGGGAACAGAGCGGCTGCAGATCAAAAGTGTTTGAATAGAGTTCCTCAACCTTCTCCGGCGTAGCGTCTGCGACGAAAGCACGAAACTGGTGCAGGAGGAGTGCGGCTTCTCCACGGGCTCCACGGGCTCCTGTAGCGAGGGGGAGAAGCTGATCAACCCGGTCGCCAAGAAGCGGCGTCGGGTAGTCGAAGATGTCGGCAAACAAGCTATATGTCCGCAAGATGTTGTTCCTCCGAAACTCAAATAAATTACCTACCAGCCCCGTTTGGGGGGGCGACTGAAGTTAAATCCTGCCTCTTCTTTCCGTTCCAACGGGTCGGCCGTGGCGCCGATAGCTATTTCCCGCATGAACGGAGGAACGACATGGCGCTGTGCAAAGCTGGCGAGCGAGGTCATCCAGTATATCGCCTCTGCCTCTTGAGAAGTTGATCCTGCTTCTTGCAGGGCCTGTTGCACTACATCCTCCGGGATGTCGCCTACTGTTTTATGCCGCCTGTGGATGCGAACCGCGTGGAGCTTTCGATACGCAGCAAGAACCGGCTCTTCATTACCGGCGCCGAAGAGGGAGGCGAAGTAGCGTACCGGTAGGCGCCCCGCCACCTGCTCGTTAAAAGACTCACGCCCCAGTTCGTATTTCCCCTCCTCCATGGTGGCGGCAACTGGCAGAAGCGGCGGAACGTAAAAGAGCATAGGTAAGGTCCGCGCCTCAGGATGAAGAGGCAACGCCAGCCGCCATTCTTTGACGTACTTGTAGACTGGCGACTTCCGGGCCGCCTCGATGGTCGCTTCGTGGATGCCGTCTTCCCGCGCCTTTTGACAAATCTGCGGGTCGTTGGGATCAAGAATCAGCTCTCGCTGGGCCTCCACCAGTTCGTGATCCGGGAGGGCCGCGCAGCGTTCGATTCCATCTGCATCGTAAAGCAGGGTCCCCAGATAACGAATCCGCCCAACGCAGGAGTGGAAACAGGCCGGGTCCTGGCAGGTCTCCTGTCGGGGATAACAAAGGATGCATTTCTCCGATTTCCCGGTGTCCCAGTTAAAATAAACCTTCTTATAAGGGCAACCGGAAACACACATCCGCCATGCGCGGCACTTTTCCTGACTCACGAGAACAATCCCATCCTCGCCACGCTTGTAGATGGCACCGGTCGGACAGGCAGCAACGCAGCCGGGGTTGAGACAATGATTGCAGATCCGCGGGAGATGAAAAAAGACCAACCGTTCGAGAGAAAAGAGCAGCTGGCGCTCCTTATCCGTCAGCGCGGCGAGGTTGAAGTCGCCGGCGGCGTAAATCCCCGAGCCCCCCAGGTCGTCATCCCAGTTTGGTCCAGCTTCGATCTCCATCTTTTTGCCGGTAATCATGGAGATCGGAAGAGCCACGGGTTGGTCCTCTCCGGCAGGAGCGTCTGTCAGATCGCTGTAGCGGTAGTTCCATGGTTCATAGTAGTCATCAAGGGAGGGAAGAGCTGGATTATAAAAAATATTCGCCAGCCCTTCCCCCTTGTTATGAAGCCGCAGCCGGACCGATGTGCCCCGTTTTTCCCACCCACCCCGGTACTTACTCTGGTCCTCCCAAAGAGTGGGGTAGCCGGTCCCCGGCTTTGTTTCCACATTGTTCCACCACATGTACTCAGTGCCAGGCCGATCGGTCCAGATGTTCTTGCAGGCAATGCTGCAGGTATGACAGCCGATGCACTTATCCAGATGAAAAACCATGGCGGTCTGGGCTCGAATCTTCATTGTTTCCTTCCTTGGGAGCTGCCTAGTAACGGGGCTCACCTTCCAGTTTATGGATGTAGATATAGGTATCGCGATCGCAGCCTGTTGGCCCCCAGGCATTGAACGTGTAACAGAGCTGAACGTAACCGCCGGTCATAAGGACTGGCTTCAGGCGGGCCCGGGTCAGACTGTTGTCGCCACCTGCCCTTTTGTTGTTGCGCAGCGGAGATTTGGGAACACCGATGGTCCGCTCCGGGGCATGGTAGTAGAAACAAACGCCGCACGGTATTCTTGCACTCACCGCCGCCCGGGTCACTATCACCCCATTGTCGTTGTAGACCTCTACCCAGTCATTGTCAGCCACTCCGATACTGGCGGCATCGTGGTCATTCAGCCAAAACGGCTCTATTCCCCTGGAGAGGGTAAGCATCCGCAGATTATCGTAGTAGGTGGAATGGATATGCCACTTGCCGTGAGGCGTGAGGCAGTTGAGCATGAGCCCTTTGCCGGCCGGCCGGCTCTTGCCGAGGGCACCAAACTCAGCGGGGCTGATCTTTGTCTTGAAGGCGGGGAGCGCCTCGCCGAAGGCAAGGTACCAGGGGTGGTCCAGGTAGAAGTGCTGGCGACCAGTAAGGGTTCGCCACGGAATAAGCCGTTCCACATTCTGACAAAAAGCCGCGTACGGCCGCCCATTGTTGGTAATCCCTGACCAGAAGGGAGAGGTGAGCACCCGCCGTGGTTGCGCCACCAGATCGGCAAATGTGTAGCGGACCGCACGACTGTCGGCGGCAAGATCGACCAGAGGGAGACCAACCCGGCGTTCCAGGGCCTGAAAGCTGCGACTGGCAACTTCTCCGTTGGTCTCCGGGGCAAAGTGGAGGATGGCATTGGCGGCATCGACTACATTCTCCAGAGAGGGGAGCGTCTCTCCCTGCCATTCCCGCACCGGGGCACTTTCCCGGAGTTCATCATAGAGATCGGCGACTGCCCAGCTGACTCCCTTGCTTTTCATCCCTTCGCGCAGCTTCGGCCCGAGGGAGGCGAAGCGTGCGTAGATATTCGCATAGTCACGTTCTACCACCGCAAGATGCGGCATGGTCTGGCCGGGGATCGCCGCACACTCACCCCGATACCAGGCCTGTACCTCACTTTGAGAAATTTCAGCCGGGGTATCATGGCAAAGAGGCGTCGCCACAACCTCACGGAATGGCGCAGAAAAATGAGTTCGGGCGAGTTCCCCGGTTTTTGCCGCCAGCGCCTTGAAGATATCCCAATCACTCCGTGATTCCCAACAGGGAGGAACGGCTTCTGACAAGGGATGAATAAAGGAATGGAGGTCGGTACTGTTCAGGTCGTCCTTCTCGTACCAGGTGGCCGCAGGGAGAACCAGATCGGAATAGAGGGCCGAGGTATCCATGCGGAAGTTGATGTCCACTACCAGGTCGAGCTTCCCCACGGGAGCTGGATCCCGCCGCTCTACCCCTTCCGGCACGTCGTCAGACTCGTCGGCAATTAAGTTATTATGGGTGCCGAGGTAGTGTTTCAGAAAATACTCGTGCCCCTTGGCGCTGGAGAGGAGTGCGTTCCCCCGCCAGATCATCCAGACCCGTGGCCAGTTCTCGGGGGCGTCCGGGTCCTCAATGGCAAAACGAAGCCGCTTTTCTTCCAGTTCCTTTGTCACCCAGGCGATGATCTCCGCGTCGCTCTTTGCCCCCGCCTTTTCTGCCGCACTTACCAGGGCGGCGGGGCTGCGGTCAAATTGTGGATAGAAGGGGAGCCACCCCATCCGCACCGCCGCAGCCTGCAGCTCCATCGGATGTCGTCCGACTGGCCCCTCCTCTTCGGCAACAACCCCCTCTGTGACGCCCTGATCGTAGCGCCACTGGTCGGAATGGACATAGTGGAACGAGGGGGCGTTCTGCAACCGGGGCGCGGCCCCCCAGTCGTCCGCAAAGGCAAGCGTTGCCCAAGACGCTTCAGGCTGGACCTTTTCCTGGCCAGTGTAGTGATTGAGCCCGCCACCATTAACCCCGACGCAACCGCAGAGGATGAGCGCCATGATCCCGGTACGATAGGTTAGATTGCTGTGGTACCAGTGGTTAGTTCCTGAACCAACAATAATGGTGCATTTGCCGCCGGTTCGGGCAGCAGTCTCTCCCCACTCACGGGCGAAGCGGATCACCGTCTCTCGCCCCACTCCGGTGTAACGCTCTTGCCATGCCGGGGTGTATGGCGCCTCCTCATCGTCGTAGTCAGGCGGATAATCGCCTGGAAGGCCGCGGCCAACGCCACAGCGGGCCATGAGGAGATCGAAGACCGTCGTTACCGGCACCCTCCCCTGCTCCGTCTCCAGATACCTGACCGGCACGCCCCGTTTTACCGTCTTCCCGCCGGCATAATCGGCGAAATCGACCTGAAGCACGTCGGTATAGCTCTCCAGGAGGGTAAGAATCGGCGTAATCTCCGTGCCATCCAGACCATCCTTCATCTCCAGGTTCCACTCACCTTCCTGTTCCTGCCAGCGAAAGCCGACGCTCCCCTGAGGCATGCGCGGCTCATTGCTCAATTCATCAAAGACCAGAAATTTCCAATCCCCCTTCTCTACGTCGCTATAGCGAGGAAGCCCAGCGGCGCGGACAAAGCGGCCGGAGGCATAACCATCCTTGCTCTTGGCCAGTTCCACCAGGAAAGGGGCATCAGCAAAGCGTCTCAAGTAGCCGGTAAAATAGGGTATTTGCCGGTTGGCGTAGAATTCCTGCAGGATCACATGGTCAACCGCCAGCCAGAATGCCCCGTCGTGTCCGGCGGTGACCGGGAGCCACCAATCAGCGTATTTGGCAACTTGGCTGAAATCGGGAGAAAGCACCACCAGACGGCTCCCGTTACCACGGGCCTCTGCAATAAAGTGGACATCCGGAGTGCGGGTCATGTTAAGGTTCGACCCCATAACCACAATCAGTTTGCTATTGTACCAATCCGCACTTTCAGCCACATCGGTCTTCTCCCCCCAGGTCTCGGGAGATGCTGGAGGAAAGTCGGCATACCAGTCATAAAAACTTAGAATAACCCCGCCAAACAGGGAGAGGTAACGGTTGCCGGCGGCATAGCTGCACATGGACATGGCTGGAATCGGCGAAAATCCGACCACCCGGTCCGAGCCGTACTGCTTGGCAGTGGAGAGGTTGGCAGCAGCGACTAACTCCAGCGCCTCGTCCCAACCGATACGCCGGAAACCGCCTTTCCCTCGTGCTTCCTGGTAACTGCGGCGCCCTTCTTCGTCCCCAACGACCGCCTCCCAAGCCGCAAGCGGGTCAGCATGCTCACTGCGCGCCCGCCGCCAGAGATCGAGGAGTGCCCCACGGATGTACGGATATTTTATGCGGAGCGGGCTGTATATATACCAGGAAAAAGATATCCCGCGCTGGCAACCACGCGGCTCATACTGGGGGAGGCTTGCATCGAGGAGCGGGTAATCAGTCGCCTGCATCTCCCACACAATGATCCCCTCCTTGACGTAAACCATCCAGGAGCAGCCGCCGGTGCAGTTGACTCCGTGAGTACTGCGCACCACCCGGTCATACTGCCAACGGTTACGGTACATTTCTTCCCAGAGCCGTGCCTTCGGCTTTACCAGGTCCCTGATCCAGCTCATCTCATTTCACCTCTTGTCTAAAGTCATTGTTGTCACAAACGTCCGGCGGACGCTTCGCAGGCGTTTGCGCCACACCACTCCGGCGAGAAGAAGGAGTAGCACGCAGCCGGTTATCGCCAGCACAGTTATAAGCAAAGAGGCGTTAACCGGTGGTCTTTCCGCCGTAATCCGGAATAGAGCGGCAAGATCGCCCTGCTCTGTCTGTGTAAGTGGCCGTGTCTGGTAGATCGGTCGCATGGTGGGAAACGGCAGGGTGGCGAGGACCGATGCAAGCTCGTCCTCTCCCAAGAGGGTATGAATTCCGGTCAGGTCTGGACCGAGGGTACCGCCACCCAAAGGGGCGACTCCGCTGACCGTATGGCAGTCCAGACAAGGCGCCCCTCCGTGCAGGAAAGGAATAATGCCGGTAAAAAGCGCCGTACCGCGCTGCGGGTCACCCGTGGCTGCAATAGTTGCAGCAACTCGGGGTGTGCTTGTTTGGGGTGCGCTTGTTTGGGGTGCGCTTGTTTGGGGTGCGCTTGTTTGGGGTGCGCTTGTTTGGGGTGCGCTTGTTTGGGGTGCGCTTGCTTGGGGTGCGCTTGCTT
>Ga0265295_1005709_pt1 | contig 15614 bp, 13 predicted proteins | sample Munlansysbiofilm_FD_192503 | JGI IMG/M metagenome (GOLD analysis project Ga0265295, IMG submission 192503) | Leachate microbial communities from a municipal landfill in Southern Ontario, Canada - Methane capture system biofilm | ecosystem: Engineered > Solid waste > Landfill > Unclassified ... | reverse complement strand
GGTGCGGCAATCGTGGCATGTTGGGTATCGAGATAACCGAAGTTTTGTGCATCGACAAACCATTCGTAGGTTTTGGAGATCGGCATATCCAAAAGCTCTGCAATCCCTTTTTGTGCAACGCGCACCGCCAAAGACTCCTGTTTAAGACGGTGCGATCCGCACACGTTACACACCTTCTCGCTCATGTAATCCGCAAGCTCTTTTTCGTCTTTAAACATATCGTAGGCTATACGCACGATCCCCGGCCAAATACGCTTGACTTTGTGGGTTTTCCATAAAAACTCCACCTCCCCCACGGCACCGTGGAGAATCATCTTTTGCTGATACGGCTCTAGCTCGCTGTAGGGGATCTTCGTATCTATTTTGTTCGCATCGCAAAACCCTTTTAAAAAGGTAAAGTAGTACCCTTTGTTAAAGCCGTAGACGATCTTTATCGCCCCTTTTTCGATGCTTAAATCTTGGTCGATAATCTTGTCGTGGTCAAGTGCATAACGAAGCCCAAGCCCGTCGCACTCGGGGCAAGCCCCTTTTGGAGAGTTAAACGAAAACGAAAGGGGTTCGAGCGGATCAAAACTGATCTTACAGTCAAAACACGCATTATGCTCGGAGTAGTGGATCATATTTTCTTTAAATCCAAGCTCTTCATGGTTTAGAACCTCCACTTCAAGTTCGCCGTAGCTCTCTTTAAGCGCTTTTTCCACCCCCGAAGCGATCCTCTCTTTATTCTCTTCGCTCACCACCAAACGATCGATCACCACTTTGATGGTGTGTTTTTTGGTTTTAGAGAGGTCGATCTCTTCATCCAAACGCACCATAACCCCGTCTATCATCGCGCGAACGTACCCTTTGTGCACGAGCGATTCAAGCACGTCGGCGTAAGCTCCTTTTTTCTCCCGAACGATCGGTGCCAAAAGAACGAGCTTGGCTCCTTCGGGGAGTTTTAGCACTTCGTTGATAATATCCGACGTGCTCATCTGCGAAATTTTTTTGCCGCATTTATGGCAGTGTTGCACCCCCACGCGCGCATACAAAAGCCTGAAATAATCGTAAATTTCGGTGATGGTGCCTACCGTAGAGCGCGGGTTTTTCGAGGTAGTTTTTTGGTCAATCGCGATCGCGGGGGTAAGCCCCTCTATCTTATCGACGTTTGGTTTTCCTACGCGATCCAAAAACTGTCTGGCATAGGAGGAGAGCGACTCCATATAGCGGCGCTGCCCCTCGGCATAAAGGGTATCAAACGCCAAAGTCGATTTCCCGCTTCCGCTAAGCCCCGTAAAAACGACCAGCTTGTTTTTGGGAATCTCCAACGATATATTTTTTAAGTTATTCTCTTTTGCACCGGTGATTTTAATGACGTCTTTGTTATACATTTTCTAACCTTTATAAAAATACTCTGTAGCTCATATACGCTACGACAACCACGTAAAACAGCACGATCAGGCGCCTTTGCATGGCATGTGCGATCGCATCTTTTTTAATGATCCCAAGATACACCCCTACAAGCGAGGCCGCTCCGATGAGGATTCCCGAAACATAATCGACGTTGCCGCTCATGGATTGCGAAATCGCTCCCGAAACGGAAGAGAACACCACGAAAAACAACCCCGCCGAGATCGCTTTTTTAAGCGGAAAGTGAAAAAATCCGACCAAAATAGGGGTAAGGATGATGCTTCCCCCTACACCGATCGCCATACTTACAACACCCAGAACAAAGCCGATAGCAAGAAGAATCAAAGGGTTGACGTTCTCTTTTTGCTCTTGGTTCTCTTTTGGTTTCATAAAAAGGCGCACAAGTGCAAACGTCGCAAATCCCAAAAAAATAAACTCCAAAAGCTCGTTGGAAAATCCCGCCGTAATCATTCCGCTAAACTGCGCGCCTATGAACCCCCCTACGCCGATGTAGGTTACGAGCTTCACATCAAGCGTGCCGAATTTTTTATTGAGATAGCTTCCGAACAAGGAGCTAAACACCATCTGCACGACCGAGATCCCGATGGCAACTTTGGTATCAAACCCCATTAGTAAGAGCAACGGTACCAAAATAGTCCCCCCGCCTATACCGAAAAAGCCGGAAAGAAATCCCGTCAGAATACCGGCGCCGATGAGCTCCAACCAAATCATTTCCATCCTTTCTACGACATGCCAAAAACAAAATTTCGCGATTATACTTCAAGATCCCTTTATGGGAGTTTTAGCTCCCAAGCACCGTTACGCTTTAATTTTGCTTTGAGATTGCATAAAGTATAATCAGCCATCAATTACAAGGTGAACCGACAATGTTTCCGATAATCCTCCAAGCCGCCGAAAATTTCTGTATCCATCAAATCAGAGAACCTTATACGATTTCGGACGAAACACATAAAAAGAGAACGCTTATTGCTTATATAGACATTGAAACGGCAAACGGCTCAAAATACAGAGTGTACGTTGCTTGCGAAAATGCTTTTGTACAAAAAATTGCGCAAATATTTTTAGAAGAAGATGCAAGCGATGAGGAAACCCTGAAAGATATGGTGCTTGAAACGCTCAATCTCATCGTAGGGAGCGCAAAAGTCTTGGCAAAAGAGACCGAAGCAGAGTTTACAATCTCCACGCCCCATTTTGTAGCGATTGCACCGTTTGAGGCAGAACACGAGCAAGCAAGTATGTTTACGGTAGGCTCAAATACGATGATACTGGCGATTAAGGAAATCGATGGCTAAGAAAAGATACCAATACGGTGAAAAAGAGATCCCCTTCGATGCGGAGAAAGAGCTCTCGTGGATGGATTATTCGGGACTTTTGGATATGGAGATAGAATTCGTCTCCGATCTAGGGGAAACGGAACTCTCGATCGATGAGATTTTACACCTTAAAAAAGGCTCCATTATCGACCTGAAAAAACCCGCCGGAGAAAGCGTCGAAGCTTATGTAAACGGGCGTATCATCGGCAAGGGCGAGGTGATGGTGTATGAGAAAAACCTTGCGATCCGTATCAACGAAGTATTAGATTCCAGCGCCGTACTTTACCACCTTTCAAAAGAGAGATTATGATCCGTTTAGTTCTTCTTTTCCTACTCCCGTTCACCCTTTATGGTTCTAAAATACTTAGTTACAACATCTACGACCGAACCGACAGAGTCGATGTCATGATAACTTTCGACACCCCTTACGAGGGGATCATCAAACAAAGTGTCGCCAAGTCGACCATCATCATCAAACTCGAAGAAGCCTCGATAGAATCTGCAAAGATTAAACAGCTCTCATCGAAGTTTTTAACCTCTCTTAGCATCACGCCGATGGCTGGGTACACGCAAATTACCGCTACCGTCCCCCCTTCGGTGCAGCTCAAAGCATCCAAAACATCCGACTCTTACGGTTTACGTTTGCGCTTTTTGGCACAGACGATGCAGGCAAACATGCCAACCGAAAAAGAGCAAGCCTCGGGGAACCTCTTGCAAACGCTCCCGACCAAAAAAGGGGAAGACCTCTCGATGAGCTACTACATTGTTATAGCCACTCTTGTAGTCGGTATCATCATCCTTTTCTTTCTAAAGACGAAAATAACCTCCAAAAAACAAAACAGCTCGTGGCTTTTTAACCCGAACCAAACACCGGCGACACAACCTGTAGCGCAACCAAACGTACCTGCAAATAACGTCTCGATCCGATTTCAAAAAAGCATCAATGAGGCAAACACCGTCGTTATGCTCGACTACGGCGAACAAAGTTATCTTGTTCTTATGGGCAGCAGCAATATTCTTTTGGATAAATTCACCGACGACAAGCCGATTACGGAAGATGAGTTTGAAAAGATTTTACAAAGCCGTCATCAGCAGCTCGACGAGTTTTTACGCGTAGAGAACCACTCCCATAAAGAACCTTTTCAATCCTACAAAGAAAAAGCCTCTTCGATCTCCTACGAGGTTTAAAAACGCTTAAACGCTCGGTACAGAAGCCTCTTTTAAGAGGTTCTCGATCATTTTTATATTGGCAAGGGTAAACTCGTAGCTTGCATCCATAAGTTTGTTGATATGGTACACCTCGGTCACCGTGATCCCGAAAGGATCTTTCTTCTCTTTGGTCATTTTGCCCTCATCGTCGAAAGAGTACAAATAGAGCACCTTGCGCGAAAGTTGCATATAGTAGGTGAGAATAAACTCGTCGTTATGTTTTTTCTCTATCGCCACCATTACGCGCTGATCCTCTTCATACTCCCCGCTGAGATTTAAAATTGACTTGGCATTTTCTACAGAGAGGTACCCAACGTAAATTTTCGTGTACAGATCGTGGTAGCGCTGCACTTTAGGGTTTGTCAAAAACCCTATATCCAAGATATGTTTTTTGTGCGAACGGATCGTTTTCGTGATCCACGAAATGGTGTTGTAGTAGCGGAAATTGTGAAGCTTGAGCGTATGGGCTTCGATAAATTTCGGCGATTGTATCTTCTCTTTTGGTCTAAGTTGTTTCGATTTCGGATTTCTGATATAGTCTAAAACATCTTTGGCGGAAAACTCTTTGGTAAACCATACTTCGCAGTAGGACGGAAACTGCCTTGTACCCGTTGCACCGTCATTGAGAATTATGAGCGATTTTATCTCGTAGTTTGGAAACAGTATCTCTAAAAGCGCTTTTTTCTTACGCAGCCTTTTACGCAGTTTTATCACCGACTTCACAAGGGTCATCTCGACGAAATAGAGCTGTGTTTTAGTAAAAAAGATCGCATCGAACTCGCTGATCTCTTTGCTTTTCGTTCTATAGACGATCTGCTGTTTTTCGCTGATAGAGAGGGTGTTTGCAAACGATTTTATCTTGTTTTGGTGGAACCCTTTGAGAATGAATTTCTCTATGGCGTCGTTCTCTTTGGCATAACGCATCAACTTTTCGTAGATGAAGTTTTCAAACACCTCCCCCTCGAAAGAGCGGTACGCACTTAAAAACGAAGGGTCATCTTCGGCAACTTTTTTGTGGATAAGCGAGATAAGGTGCTTTGTGTTGTACTTGTAGTGGTAGATATTATCTGAGATATCACTTTCATCCAGTTTTTTTATCGATTCGGTGATATCTAACATACTTTCCTACCCTTGCTGGATGATTTCGCTATTTTTAAAAAAATGATCAATCACATCCCTAAATTCTGCCACATCTTCGATGCGGTTTACTTCGTTTCTCATAACGGACGCGCCACGGTACCCTTTGGAATAGGTATGGACGTGTTTGCGAAACATTGCCGTTCCGCGCGGGCCGTAAAACTCTATCATCTTGTCAAAATGTTCCATCACGATCTCGTAACGAATATCTAGCGAAATTTCGCTTGAACCGGTGCGCAGTTGATGGAATATCCACGGTGCACCCACCGCACCGCGCCCTATCATAACGCCGTCAGCCCCCGTGTGTTCCAAAACCCATTTTGCTTTTTCGTAAGAATCGATGTCGCCGTTGGCTATAACGGGGATCGAGACCGCTTGTTTGATCTCTTTGATCGCGTCGTAATCCACCTCCGCTTTAAAGCGTCCTGCTCGCGTTCTTCCGTGTACCGCTATAAAATCGGCACCGCTCGCTTCGACCGTTTTGGCAATCTCGATATGATTTTTCTTCTCAAAACCGAGTCTCACTTTCACGCTCGTCATCTCTTTATTGGAGGTTTCTTTCATAGTTTTGATGATGCTTCCCATCAAAGGCAGATCGAGCAACAAAGAGCTTCCGCTGCCGTGTCCTACTATTTTGGGTACGGGGCAGCCGCAATTGAGATCGATAATATCGATCCCCTCTTGTTCGTTGAGTATCTCCACCGCACGTTTGACTACATCCACCTCTGCGCCCGCAATCTGCACCGAATAGGGGTCTTCGTTGGGAGCTTTCTCTAGCATGTGAAAGGTTTTTTGCGAACCGTGGACAAGTGCGTTGGAGCTTATCATCTCACTTACCGTCAAATCGGCGCCGAACTTTTTTACCACGCTGCGAAAAGGCAGATCGGTATAGCCTGCCAAAGGAGCCAAAATATAAAGGGGTTTGTCAAATGATAGTTTTTTCAATAACCTCTACCTTGCAGATTTTTTTTACATGCCAAGGGTTTGTTTGGCATGTAAAAGTTTGGATTTTATATAAAAAGATTGATGTTGAAATTTTTGTTGCACTCTTTTAATGCGCGGTACGATTTAAAATTCAAAAATTCGTCGGATTGCGAATTTTCCAAAATATCGTCCGCAGGTGCAAGCATCTCCAAATCAAAAAGGGTGTACAAGTATCCTTGCATCGCCTCCTCTTTTTTCTCGCTGAGCATCTCAAAAAGTTTGATTCTCTTCTCGGGTACCATATGTGCGGCAAGAGCCGAAGATACGGCGATATACTCTTTAGCGTTAAGTTCCAACGTCAAGATCAAAGAAACAAGAGTCTCGTTGGAAACTTCCAAGGTCTCTTTGTCTGCATTTACCCTTGCCAAGATGGCAAAAAGCGCCTCTTTCGTGAGATAGGTTTTGTATTTCTCTATCGCATACATCGGCGCCGTTTTCACAAAATCGACGTAAGCATAGCGCGCAACTTCAACGTCGTATTTAGCAGGGTGGCTCAGAATCTCTTCGCAGTTGAGTTCCCCTTTATCGTAGCGATTTTTGTGGTTTTGGATCACCAAAGGGTTATTGTTCGCCAAAGCGTACTTTTTCAAATCCGCTACTTCCCCGTTTTTGACGGCTGCGATTGCCTTGAGTACGTTTGCGATTTTAGGATCGGAAATACTCGCCGTAAGCGTATCCGAGGGGATAAGTTGCGTATCGGCAACCAAAGAACCCAAAAGTTGGTATCTAGGTGTTTTGTATTTTGGATCGTTGCTTGTTTTACCCAAATAGGCATCAACCAAAGCATCGATCAGTTTTTCGTAATCTTTTTCATATTTACGTAGTTTCAAAGTTCCGATAAACGAATAGAAAAACATATGAAACGCACTTGCCAAAGCCAAAAATATCAAAGGTACCACGATCCACAAAGCGATACTAAGAGAGGGAAGTTCTATCCCTAAAAAACGTAATCCCATGCTCTCTTGCGTTACAAACGCATACACGTACCAACCGATAAAGAGTATAAATATAAATGCGGTTAGAGCATATCGCTTTATGTACATATCAATCCTTTAATTTATTTTTTTCTACGATTTCTCTACAGTGAATGCAGTACATGGCATGCGGTTTCACTTTAAGTCTTTGAAACCCTATCGGGTCCTCACACATCTCACATATCCCGTATTCGCGCGTTGCGATTTTGCCGAGTGCTACTTTGATCTCACTGAGTTCTTTCTCTTGCTGCTGTACGATAGCCGTTTCTATCATCGAATTGTTTGTAGCAGAAGCGTGATCCCCCTCGTCGTTTAACTCTAGGGAATTGATCTCTATTAACTCGTTGTTGACGTTTGAAATATTTTTTAGAATTTGTTCTTTACGACTCTCTAAAATCTCTTTGAAGTATTTTAACTCGCTTTCTTGCACGTACCTGTTCCTTACTTGTGATATGGATGATTATTTATCAGCGTAAACCCTCTATAAATCTGTTCAAGCAAAACCACCTTTGCTATCTTATGACTCATAGTTAATTTACTTAAACTTATAACAGCATCTCCCTTTTTTAGGAAGCTATCCTCGAAGCCGTAAGCCCCGCCGATAAAAAATTTAAGCGACATTCTATCATTTAAAAGCTTACTAAACTCAAAACTGTCGACTAATTTTCCATCAGGGTGTAAAATAACATTAAAACCGCCATCGGTGTAAGGCTCTAAAACCTTGGTATACGCGAGCTTTGAAGCCTCAGGTGAAATAGTGTGTGATTTCGCTACATCCTTAGGAAAAAGTTCGATATCTTCCACTTTTGCAAAGCGCGAAATCATCTTTTCTAATTCTTTATAAAGAGGATCGTAGGTGGAACGCTCTTTTTTTGCTATCGAAATAATCTCTATTTTCAAACCAACAACCCGCTTCCCATAACATGGTACGTTACATGCCTAAATCTATCCTCTTTGCGCACCCCGCCGATTGCCGCGACGTAATGCTTGGCATGTGAGGCGATCGTATCGAGTTTTTCCCCTAAAACATCTTGAAGATCGCTTTTTGTAGAGGTGTTTCTAAAAGGTCCAAGACCGATGTAGTTCAAATCAAAATCGTTTGCTTCTTGCACCTCTTGAAGATTGTGGGTAGAGAGCCCCAAAATTTTGTCGCTGCCGACAACTTGTCGCAAAATTTTTACCGCTTTTGCTTTGTCGGCATCTATCTCCAAAAGATCCTCTTGCCCGATATGTACCCCGTCGCAAAACTCGACAAGTTCGTATTTATCGTTTACGAGCAAAAAACCTTCGTATATTTTTCTGATCGCAATAAGCTGCTGTTTGATAAAAGCGATATCAGAGTTTTTATCGCGGTACTGGAGAATCTCGGCTTTATTGGCAACCGCGAGAGCTACAAACTCTTCAAGAGAGATCCTCTTCTTTTGAAGCAGTTGCCAATCACACAAGGCATAAAGTCTCATTTTATGCGTTAAAAAATCTCAAAAGATCGGAAAGGGTATTTTTAAGCTGGTTACGGTTTACGACCATATCGATCGAGCCTTTTTCAAGCAAGAATTCGGCTCTTTGAAAGCCGTCGGGAAGATCGGAACCGATCGTTTGTTTAATAACGCGCTGCCCCGCAAAACCGATCAATGCGCCCGGCTCGGCAATGATAATATCGCCAAGCGTAGCAAAAGAAGCACTTACCCCGCCCATCGTAGGATCGGTTAAAACCGAGATGTAAGGAAGTTTGTGTTGCGAGAGTTTTGCCAGTGCCGCGGAGGTTTTGGACATCTGCATCAAAGAGAACGTACTCTCTTGCATCCTCGCACCACCCGAAGCACTGATGATGATAAGTCCCTGTTTTTTCTCGATCGCACGATTGACCGCACGCACGATTTTCTCACCCTCGACCGAGCCTAAAGACCCACCCATGAATGAGAAATCGAAAATAACGAGCTGTGCATCGATCCCGTTTATTTTACACTCGCCGCTGACCACCGAAGAGGTTCTTCCCGTTTTTTTCGCTCCCTCTTCTATCCTTTTTACGTACGAAATTTTATCTACGAATTTCAAAGGATCGATCGGTTTTAAGGTGTCGTCGTACTCTACGAACGTATCTTTGTCCGCCAGTAAAGAGATTCTCTCTTTAACGCCGATTCTTAAGTGGAAACCGCATTTAGGACAAACGTAATTTTGATTCTCTACCTCTTTGTAGTACATCAACGATTGGCATGACTGGCATTTAACCCAGTGAGCGGGAGCTTCGCTTTTTGTAGCTTGTTGTTTTGTCGTGGTCGTATTTCTGGAAAAAAGGTTCAAAAGATTCAAAAAACTATCCTTAAAGTTACAAAATAAGCGAAATTATACCAAATTAACCAAGATTTATAATTAAAAGAGTATGTCGATTGAGGAAAATATGCTTGGCATGTAGGGAAAACCCCCACATGCCATACGTTTAGCGAAGAAGAGATTTGATGATATTTTTTGCAGCTTCGCGACCGTCAAACGCCGCATTTACGACCAGATCGGCACCGCGAAAACAATCGCCGCCCGCGTAGATACCCGAGGTAGTCGTTTCGTTTGTAGCAGGGTTAAGAAGCACGCCGCCCCAGTTGTTGGTCTCGATCCCGTTTTCCGCCAAAAACGAAGGGGTCGCAGGGTCAAAACCGAGTGCCATAATCACGACATCGGCTTTTATGCGCATCTCACTCCCTTTGATCTCCTCCATCTTTTGGCGTCCGCTCTCATCTTTGGCACCGAGAGCGGTTTTGATCACCTCTACCGACACCGCTTGTGCATTGTCGCCCAAGATGATCTCTTTGGGAGCGACGTTAAACATAAAGTCTACGCCCTCTTCCATAGCATTTTTATACTCTTTTTGGCTTCCCGGCATGTTGTATGCGTCACGGCGGTAAAGGCATGTAACGCTTCTGGCTCCTTCGCGTTTTGCGGTTCTTAGACAATCCATCGCCGTATCCCCGCCGCCGATCACCACGACGTTTAGGTCTTTAAAATCAAACTTTTTCTCGTAAGAGAGTTTGAAATTTTTACGCTGAATTGCAGTGAGATAATCCATCGCCGCATACACGTTTGGTGCTTGCTCGCCCGAGATTCCCGCTTTTTTTGCTTTTGTGGCACCGATGCCGATAAAGATCGCATCGTGTGCATCGGCGATCTCTTCAAACGAGATATCTTTGCCCACTTCGCAATTAAGCACGAGATGCAAACCCGCTTCCTGAAGCAGTTTGACACGACGATCTACGATTTTTTTATCCAGCTTAAAGTTGGGGATTCCGTAGGTTAAAAGCCCCCCCGCTCTATCGGCTCTCTCGTACATCGTTACCGCTATCCCCGCACGCAATAAATAAGTCGCACACGAAAGCCCTGCAGGTCCGCTGCCGATCACCGCTACTTTTTTATTGGTCGTGATCCCTCCGAATGCAGGTTTAAAACCTTGGCGGAACCCCTCTTCGGTGATGTGCGTCTCAATGGATCCGATCGTAATCGCACCGTGTCCGTCGTTGAGAGTACAATCCCCTTCGCAAAGGCGGTCATGCGGACATACGCGCCCCATAACCTCGGGAAACGGAGAGGGCTCGTTGGAGAGTTTGAAAGCAAACTCCAAATCTCTTTCGCTTACCGCTTTGAGCCACTGGGGAATATAATTATGAAGCGGACATTTATTCAAACAAAACGGATCGCCGCATTGGATACAGCGATCGCTTTGGCTTGCCGCGTCGTTTGCACTGAAAAGATCGTAAATCTCTCCGAAATCTCTTGTTCTCTCGACGACTAGACGTTTGGATGCTTCAATTCTTTCAATCGTTAAAAATTCTCTCATAATTAATCTCCGTTCTCAAGGTTAAGTGGCAATTTCGTTAAGTTTTTCGGACGGATCAGCCAGAAACTTCTTACCTCCACCCTAAAGTTCTCAAGCAACTCTTTTGCTTTTTTGCTTTGTGTCTCTACAAGGTAATCTTTGAGCAAACGTTTAAGCAGATGGCGTGCATCGGCACCCTCGTCCGTATCGATGCGTACCGCTTCGACAAGCTCGCGGTTGACATTTTCGACGAAACTGTGATCGGCATCGTACACAAATGCAACCCCGCCCGTCATACCTGCACCGAAGTTGATCCCCGTGCGTCCTAAGATCACGACGATACCCCCCGTCATATATTCACAGGCGTTGTCTCCCGTACCTTCAACGACCGCCAAAGCGCCCGAGTTACGTACTGCAAAACGCTCCCCTACGCTTCCTGCGATATAGAGTTTTCCACCCGTTGCACCGTAAAGACAAGTGTTTCCGCCCGCTCCGAATGCTTCCCCTTCATTTTTGGAGGTGATGATGATTTTTCCGCCGTGCATCCCTTTTCCGATGTAGTCGTTTGCCACACCCTCTAGGTAGATAGAAACACCGTGGATCAAGAAGCCTCCGAGTGCCTGCCCTGCGATCCCTTTGAGGTTGATTTTGATCGTATCGGTTTTAAGTCCGCTGTCGCCGTAATACTGTGCTATCTCCCCGCTTAAGAGCGCACCGAAACTTCTGTTGATATTGGTGATCTCTCTATGGATACGGATCGGCTGACTAGGGTTTTTAATCGCGCTCATCGCCTCTTTTAACACGTCTTTTTCAAACTCGTTTGCATCGAAAGGAACGTTGGATTTTTGCTGTTTCGTATTGACGCCCTCTTCTTGGTGCAACACGGCAGAGAAATCGAATTTTTTTGCAAACGGATCGTTGACTACTTGAAGCAAATCGACGCGTCCGATCATCTCGTCCATCGTTTTATATCCCAAAGTCGCCATAATAGCACGCACGTCTTCGGCTAAAAGGGTAAAGAAGTTCATCACTTGATTTACTTGCCCTTTAAAGAAATCTTTACGGAGCTTTTCGTTTTGCGTCGCTATCCCCACCGAACATTTGTTGACGTGGCAGATACGGAGCATTTTACATCCGATGATCGCCAAAACACCCGTACCGAATGCAAACGACTCTGCACCCAAAAGTGCCGCTTTAACGACATCCAGACCCGTTTTGAGTCCTCCGTCGGTTTGTAGCTCTACTAGCCCTCTGAGGTTGTTCGCTTTAAGCGCGTTATGTGCTTCGCTAAGTCCGAGTTCCCAAGGGTTCCCCGCAAACTTGATAGAGGTAAGCGGTGCCGCTCCCGTTCCGCCGTCTCCTCCCGATATGATAATCTTGTCGGCATACGCTTTTGCGACACCCGCTGCAATCGTTCCTACTCCCAAAGCAGAAACAAGTTTCACCGACACCGTGGCATGCGGGTTGACTTGTTTCATATCGAAAATAAGCTGTGCCAAATCCTCGATCGAGTAGATGTCGTGGTGCGGCGGCGGTGAAATAAGAGTAACACCCGGTACCGTATGGCGCAGTTTTCCGATAAGCGCGGTTACTTTATGCCCCGGAAGTTGTCCCCCCTCACCCGGTTTTGCACCTTGGGCTACTTTGATCTGAATCTCCTCTGCCGAACGCAAATAGGCAGGGGTAACGCCGAAACGTCCCGAAGCAACCTGTTTGATTTTAGAGTTTCTCTCGTTACCGAAACGCTCGGAATCTTCTCCACCCTCACCCGAGTTGGATTGCCCCCCTAAACGGTTCATGGCAACCGCCAACGTCTCGTGCGCCTCGGGGCTGATAGAACCAAGACTCATCGCAGCCGTAGCAAAACGCTTAAAGATCGCCTCTTTAGGTTCTACTTCGGAGATATCGATCGGTTTTCTGTCCGATTTGAGTTCAAAGAAATCGCGGATAAATTTGAGTCCGCGTTTGTTGACGATGCTTTTGAGTTTTTCAAAATCTTTTTTCTCGCCGCTTCTTGAGAACGCGTGGATGGCATGTATCACGTCGGGAGCGAAATCGTGGTGTTCGCCGCCGTTATAAAACTTGTAATACCCTCCGATGTTAAGCGGGAATACTTTGTTGAACCCGTCTTCGCTAAACGCCGCTTTATGGAATTTTGTAATACGCTCGTCGATATCGCTGTAGCAAAGTCCGCTAAGCGCACAATGGGAGCTTTCAAAACACTCGCCGACCACTTTTTTGCTCAGACCCATAACGTCAAAGAGTCCCGAATTGCGGTACGAAGCGATCGTAGCGATCCCCATTTTCGACATAATTTTCAAAAGTCCGCTGTTGAGTGCGGTATGGACTTGTTTCAACGCTTCGTTGCAATCGATTTTTACTACTTTTGAAGTTTGTACCTGCTCGACCACCGTTGCAAACAAAAGATTCGGATACACAGCACTCGCACCGTATCCCAAAAGAACCGCGACGCCGTGGGAGTCAAACACCTCTCCCGTTACACACACCATCGAAACCAAATGGCGCACTTTTGCAGCCAAGAGCGCAAAATTTAAGCGCCCTACTACCATTGCCATAGGGATAACTTTTTTGGTTTTGGAGAATTCGTAATCGTCAAGAATTACGACGCGTACCCCTTGATTTTTTACGGCATCGACCACTTTTGCGACAAGAGCGCTCAAAGAGCTTTCAAGGTCGGCACTATATGCCGTCGAAAATGTCTCGTTACGGTAAAACGACTGGTAGCGCGGCGATTTCGGGTCTCCGAACGACTTGAGCACTTTGAGTTTTTCAAGCGTTATAATCGGCGAAATCGATTTAAGACGGTGCGCATGCGACGGAATTTCGTCTAGCATGTTGTGTACTTCACCGAACCCCGTGTTTAAGCTCATAACAACTTTTTCGCGGATCGGGTCGATCGGCGGGTTGGTTACTTGTGCAAACTTTTGTTTGAAAAAGTCCGAAAAAGAGCGTTGCTTATCGGAAAATGCCGCAAGAGGGGTATCGTCCCCCATAGAACCGACCGCTTCTTTGCCCTCTTTGAGCATCGGTTCGATCACCTGCTCTTTAACCTCGTGGGTAAAATTGAAGAATCTTTGTCTTTGCAGCAACTCCTCTTTTTTAAATTCACAATTGGAGCGGTACGGCTCTTCGATATGCTCTTGAAGGTAGATCATATGCTCGTTTAGCCATTTCATGTACGGATTGGAGCTTTTGAGATAATCGTCTATCTGATCGCTTTTTAAGATTTTGCCGAATTTTAGATCGAGTCCGAGCATCTCTCCCGACTGCAGACGTCCGCGCTCTTTGATATTTTCTTCGGGGATATCGACGACGCCGTATTCGCTGGCGATAAGAAGCGTATCGTCGTGCGTAATAATATATTTCGATGGACGCAGACCGTTTCTATCGAGTACACACCCTACATAACGCCCGTCCGTTACCGAGAATGCCGCAGGTCCGTCCCATGCCTCAAACACCGTCGAATGGTACTCGTAAAACGCACGCAGTTCGGGATCCATATGGGGTGCATTTTGCCACGCCGAAGGGATCACGGCGCGCACCGCTTTGAAAAAGTCCATCCCGTTGATGATCAAAAACTCAAAAAAGTTGTCCGCACTTGCACTGTCCGAAGCGTTTACTTGTAAAATAGGGAGGATTCTTTGGATCTCTTCGGGGGTAAACACCTCGCTTTTGATCGATTCCGATTTGATTGCTACGTTGATGCGGTTCCCTTCAACCGAGTTGATCTCCCCGTTGTGTGCCACGGCGCGAAACGGCTGTGCCAAACGCCATTCGGGAAGGGTATTGGTAGAGAATCTTTGGTGAAAGAGCGCAAAAGAGATTTTGAAGTTTTCGTTTTGCAAATCTTTATAAAACTCTTTGATATGCGTAGGCATCACGAGCCCTTTGTACGAAAGCACTTTGGAACTCATAGAAGCGATATAAAAATCTTTGTCGTGAACGAGTTTATGTTCGGTCTCTTTGCGCGAGAGATACAAAAGCGCATCGAAACGGTTGGTTGCCATAATGGAATTTGGGATAATAAAAAGCTGCACGATACTCGGCAAAGAGGCTATTGCCTGATCTCCGAGCGCGTTGATGTCGATCGGCACGTCGCGGCGCAATACCACTTTAAGGTCGTTGCCCAAACACACCTCTTCAAGCACGTCAAGATGTTTTTTATCTTTTGTAAAGACACATGCCACGGCAAACTGTTTTGAGAGTTCCACCCCTTGTTTGAGTGCTTCGGCACGCACGAAATCTTCGGGCATAGAAAGAAGCAAACCGCTCCCGTCTCCCGTTTTCCCGTCTGCGGCGATCGCACCGCGGTGCATCATACGCTCGAGTGCCGTTACCGCATCGTCCAATACTTTGTGGGATGCTTTATTTTTGATATTGGCGATGAGACCAAAACCGCAGTTATCTTTAAACGATCGTAATAAATCATGATGTGCAACCATTTTCGCTCCTTCATTTTTCTCAATAGAGTATGATGAAAATCATGCTACTATTTTGATCCTCCGATTCTTTTTTCAAAAACCGAAGGAAATTTCATCTATTTTTTGAAATTTAATCTCTTTTTAAACAAAGATAGCTTATTTAGAGAAAAAGTATGTGGATTATAATATTTCAATCTTTAAAAGTTCATTATATAAGCAAAATTTGAACAAATTTATTTTTTCGTGAGTCATTAAGAAGCAGGTAAAAGCAGAATGCAAGGGTTTATCGTCAATCTCAATAAAGTAAAAGAGGAAGACTTAATCGTCACCATAGTATCAAGGA
>Ga0265295_1005708_pt1 | contig 15615 bp, 16 predicted proteins | sample Munlansysbiofilm_FD_192503 | JGI IMG/M metagenome (GOLD analysis project Ga0265295, IMG submission 192503) | Leachate microbial communities from a municipal landfill in Southern Ontario, Canada - Methane capture system biofilm | ecosystem: Engineered > Solid waste > Landfill > Unclassified ... | reverse complement strand
CAAATTGCAATAATAATTTATTATTTACATCATCATCTTTCAAAACAAATTTATCATTACTTCCTTTTGTTACTGCCATACCATCAGCAGCAATTAGGGTTAGGTTATCTAGCTGCTCAAATTCAGCAGAAACAGCTCCACTAGATACAGAGTACGAAACTGAACTTGTTGTTACATTGACTGGAATTTCAAAAGTAACTATTTCAAATCTAACTAACGATTCTTCGGATAAGACTTTATTAAGAATAGCAGCATCTACTGTAATAAGCGAAAAACCTGTCGCACGATAAATTCCGGTTGCGTTAACAGGATATATCAAATTGCCATTACAGGAGCCTAAATTAATAGGGTTCAAACTACCTATTTTTAACTTAACAGTACAACCATACGATACAGAGCCTGCATCTTGTGCTAAATGTGTTTCATCGCCAGGAACTTTAGGTTTTAAGTAAGCTGATGCCGAAACCTTTATAACAAAACTATTAATATTAACTCTATAAGAACCTTTTTCAATAGAAACATTTTGACCTAAACTAACAACTTTACTATCTCCAACAACGTCAATTTCTTCAATTTTCTTGGTAGTAATATAAACTTTTCTATTACCATTATCAACAACAACAGAATCTTCATCTATTCTAAATACACCGATGTTACTACCATAACCTGCCTTCGTTAATAGAATAGGCAATTTATTTGTTCCTGATACTGCATCTATTGCATCTTGGTAGTTCCCACCACTCCATAGCGTGATATTATCATTGTTAAGCCCACTCATACCTGCAACAACTAATTCTTCTAGGTTACGAAGCTGTAATAAATTCGTCATGGTCAATCCGCCATTAATAACGGTTGAACCTTTGAAAGCATCAGCTATGTGGCTAATAAATGGAGCGTATGATGTTGCATAACTTCCTACCTGTAACATAGAACGATTCAATTCAACTGTAAAAGCTTTATCTGCAATAAGAAGAGGCCTATCAGTATATGGAACAGAATCTATATTTGGATAACATCTCAAATAAATATCAGAAACTGTTTCTATTTTTATAGTAAGCTTATCTATTTTTGTACTATCAGAGGAAGTAACAACAAAATTACTGATAACGCTACCTGCAACCAATTGAAATTTAGCACCATATATTCTTGCATAATATTCACCTCCATATTTTGTTGCGAAATATTTCTCTGTAACTTCTTCAGCAGTAAAAACATATTCGCCTATACTAGCAGAAGAAATAAGTAATATATTTATGCGTTCTGATTGTTCAAAACCTAATTTTGATATCTTTCTAAATGTGTAATCTGAATATCTATATAGGTTTTCGCCACCTATTGCTCCTTTGAAACGAATATTACCATAAATCTCTGCTTCGTTACGAGCAATGATTCTAGGAGGAACGCTTGCGAAGTCAATGATTAAATTACGATTCGCGTCTTGAATTACTTCGGTTGTGATTGTTCCACCTGCTATTTGAGTTAGTCCGCTTGTCTGATTGAATACCCTTTTGTCTTCAAACTTGCTTGAAACAATTCCTGCAAGGAAATGATAAAAGCCGTCAACAGCTTCACATTCAACTTTAGCAGAGGATAAAACAACAACTCCGTTTCCTTCGGATTTAGAGCACTTGAAATAAACGTAATACGGAACATCATCGGAATAGCCATTGTCACTAATTAAGACTGTCAAAAACGGTTGAATAGTCCACTCCCCATTAGAAGCGGATTCAACAAATACGGAGTGAATAAGCTTGCCTTTTGTGACTTGGAACTTATTCAATACATTATCAATAGCGTAAGAACAAGAAGTGACAAACTGGTTTTCTTCGACACCAACTAACACCATTTCCTTAATCAAAGAATCGAGCATTTCGCTCATTTCTTTAGCATCTCTCCAACTCCGTCTACTAATTGCTCTTGTGTCTTGATATACTCCGTCTATTTGGCTTGATTGTTCAGAAATAGAGCTTTCTATTGTAGCCAATCTGCCTGTTACTCGGCTACTCGACAAAGTAAAACTTATGTTATATGGAGTGGTCAGATTGTAGCTATAACCAATTACTCTACTTTGGATATAACCGCCATTATAATGTTCGCTACTTACTTGAATACGCTGGCCGACACAAATTGATACGCCATGCTTCATAAAGTACGTAGCATCGCTTTCACACGTTGTTTCAGGCACAGAAACAGCAACATTATTGATATACTCCAAAGCTTTAGCAGCAAGTTCTTCTTGTGCTAAAGTGATGTATTCTTGCGGCATCTTAATGTTATATAAAACATACTTGTCGCCAACTCTAGGAATAAAGTTTCCGAATGGTATTTGCTGTTCGTCTTCCGACTGATTGATTATCTCCCATTCGTTGGTAGCAGCCTTCCAATTTACATCGAAATCAAAGCCATTCAAATAGCCACTAACAAATCTAACTCTCATGGTACAACCTTCAATCAACAAATCACGAGGGTTAAACAATGTAGGTATTTCGGCATCGGCTATGTAATAAATAGGGAAATCACTAGATCCTGAAAGTCTAACATTGCTAACAGTTCCTTCCCTTCTAGGATAAACATCATCGAAGAACTTTACCTGCTCGATACCACTGGTTACATTAGGAACTTCAACATAACCTCCAGGGTACAAAGCTTCATTCAAGTGAAGACGTTTAGCATACGAAACATTCATAACACCGACAGATGTGGTTTGCCTTGTAATGTTTCTTTCGCTTCCGTAAACATAAATACGTTGTGGAATGTTTGTCTTTTTAGATGAAATCTTAACCAATTCAAGGCCTTTGCTAACGTATTCATCTCCAGAACGGTCGTATTCATCAGACAAATCAATGTAATCTCCAAATTCACACTTATCAAAATGCAATATGGTTCCATTTTCAATCCACCATTCTGTTCCAAATTGTTCGGCAACATAGCCAATTGCTTCGCCAAGGCTAACGCCTGAAAAAGACAAGGCTTTGAGTTCTGTTTCTGCATACAAATTACCGACAGGCAAAGAAAACGTGGCTCCTAAATTGGCACGATTCAAGCTATCAACAATAATTTCGGCTATGGTATTCAAATTGGAGTTCAACGTGAATTCAGGCTCGTTCCAAGTGTTTCCTCCAACAACAACGTGTCTAAAGAAAACGTACTTAATGAAATGCTCCTCTACTGCCGAAAACTTAACATCATAATAGTAATGATTGGTTGCTTTTTTTTCAGGGTAATACGTTTCGATTACCGAGAACTTAACTCCATTGTATAAAATATAAGAGCCGGCATAAAGTACAAACTTGTCATTCAAGTTGAATACAAGATTGATATGATTATCGGACTGCAATTTATGCACTCTTTCACAATTATCAGTAATTGGTGCCGTAACAACAACAGCTCCTAATTTATTGTATATGATTACATCTTTCATAATGAACGGTTAAGAGGGTTTAACTCCTTGAACGTTATTGATACAATGGCGCTATCTTCTCCGAATCCGTCATACTTGTCGCACTTAAGATACACAAGCCTATAAACGCGCTCTAGTTCGATAATATGGAAACGGTTCTCGCCACTATCATTACCATAAACATCTTTGCTGCCTTTAGTAAGAAATTCAGTCAAATAGTCAATCTTTTTAACAAGGTCAATTTGGCTTGTGGACCTAACAAGAAAACGAACAGAAACATCCCTAGACTTTACCTTTCTATCTGTAAGAATAGCCAAAGAGCCATCAATACTGGCATTCTCATTCATTACTAATGACTTCAACTCATTTGGTTTAAGCAAATTATCGAGTGAACCGTCCAACATAGTAAGATCGAGAGCGGTAATATCGATTCCGTTTATTGATACATTTAATCTTTCCATACTATTTACGCTTATCTGAAATTATTACTCGCGCATTACGATCTTTAGTTACATTGACAGTCGAGCCGTCTTTTATGGTGACATGAAAAATCGAGAAACCTTTTGCGTTTACTTTAACGTTTGAGTTATCCCTGGCAAATACATACTGCATTCTAATAACATCAGAGGTAATTGATACATTACTATCTCCTAAAACAAAGACATCGCCTACAAATCCATTTAAGGCCGCATCAGTATCTAAATAGATATTATACCTAATCAGGTCTTCGGATTCAAACCATTTTCTAAACCAGCATAATTTTGGGAAATTTTCTTCCCTTAAATTTACTCTGAAATTAATTAACACTTTTGAAAGCTGTTCTAAATCCTTACTGTACTTAACCGCAATGATACTTTCACGACAAAATTTCTTCTTGAGCATTTCGCTTAATAATTCTGCCTTTGCTTCTTTAAAATTGGAATTTGTCATAATCTTGATGTATTTTCTTCAATTTTCTTAAGTCTTAAATTGGTTTCCTTAAGAACTGCCGTGTTTCCAGCAATCATTCTCAATTCGAGTAATTGGCTTTCACCTATAAGACTTAACATGTTAATATAAGCGTTTATCTCACGAGCGTAACCGAGCAAATCAAAATTGATTCTTTTAATGTCTGCTACGTTGACATCGATATTCGCTGTACTTATTTGAATAGCAGTGAACCTTCCGTTAAGTTCATCGCCTGTATCTTGCGACATGGCAGCGAAACCTTTACTTTCCGCCTGTTGTTCTGGATCATCAGTTAAACCCATTTCCTCCATTAACTGGCGATAAGCTTCTGCCTGTCCTTCGGCAGCTTGTTTATCGATTTCATATTGAGCTTTTATTCGCTCTATTTCTGCTTGAGATAATGAAGTGTCACCGTCACCGAATGCGCTCTTTAGAGTGTCGAATGTTTTCTCTAAACTCTTTGTAAGGTTCATTGATATTTGCTTCGTAATCATCTGCTTCATTAAATCATCAAAAGCAGTATCAAACACCGTACTCATATCAGTTAAACCATTGGAGAAACCATCAACAATACTTGAAGCTAATTCATCAGCAAAGCTGGCTAAATCGGTTGTGATTAAGCCGTTATAAAATTCATTCAAAGCATCACGTTGAGCATCTAACGCATCTTGCTGTGAAGATGTAATTTCATCAAGCTGACTTTGAGCATCTTCTTTCTTCTTATCGGTAGAAGCATTAGCCAACTGTTCTTGTGCTAATTGAACTTGTCTATTATACTCCTGGATTTGGAGATTAAGATTTTTAGCTAATTCAATCTGTCCTTGATAATAATCGGAACCTATCGAGTTAGCAATAGAACGTTCAAGATTATCATACGAATCTTTCAAACTGTCAACTCTACCTTTACTTTCATCTATTTGAGCTTGAATTTCAGCATTCTTACTGAAGTACTTCACCATAACATCTACAATAGCCATAATGACTTGAACTGCCATACTTATAATTGTGAGTATAACAGAGGCTTTTTCAACACCTGAAATAGCATTAGCTCCAGTCCATGCGGTTGTACTAATCAACTGTATCAAAGAAATAGTAGACGTAGCTACTGTTTTGGTAGTGTTTAGGGCATCTTTACCAGTTTCGCTTAACAAGTCACCAAATGAATCAGAAATTAAATCACAAGCATCTACAACAAGTTTTAAGGATTTTGAAGCTTTCTTATATGAAGCACTCATCTTGTCACCTGTAGTTTCGGTAACATTACCGAGTTCGTTTGACTTTTCTGTCAATGCACTATTGGCAACAGCAAGTTTAGCTTCGGCAGCAGCTATCTTATTAGCATCAGCACCGCTTTTCTTAAGGTTATCGAGTTCTGCCTGTAAAATAGGAATTTGACTCATCAATGTATCAATGCTTTGGTCCATTGTGCTCTTGACAATTTCCGACAAAGTACCTGAGATGTTAGCGGCTTCAACCCCCAACTCCTGGCCTGCTTGTGAAATATCAAAATCAGCCTTTTGAGTTACGGTATCTGTTTGTAATTTCTTTGCTTCATCACTTAAACTTTCATTTTCGTTGATAGCTTTAATCTTGTCTTCTTTCCACTTTTCAATATCAATCAAACGTTGGGCGTAATCTTTATAAGTGGAAATTTTCTTAACAAGATCCTCCTGGTTATTGTCAACTGAAAGCTTATCTGTTGTTAGTTCGCGCTTCGTTTTATAGGTATCTTTGATAACACCAATCTGTTCTTCTGATTGACCTTCATCTTTAGCCTTTTTAACAGCAGCTTCTTCTTCTTTATCAATAGCTTCAATAGCCTTTTGTGCCATTTTGTCACGAATCTGCTTTTGCAATTCAAGCTGACGAGTAACATCCGTAGTAATATCAAGCTCATTCTTGAGTTTAGCTACATCAATATCGAATTGTATGCTTACATTGGCATCATTCAACTCCTTAACGTATTTGGCAAATTCTTCGTCGATCTTATTCTTATCGAATTCAATTTCCAATTTAGCAGTAGCAATACGTTTGTCGAATGATGACGTGTCTACATTAGAACCATATTTTTTCTTGTACTCGGCACGCTCCTTTTCAATGTTCTTAATGGTATTTGCAAGGTCGAAATCCAACAAGGCTTTCTTGTCGGTAATTCTTTTTCTTTCTAGGGCCGTAGCTGCATCGGTAGCTTTCTGAAAAGCATCTTTTACAGCCTTCGCGAAATCATCTGTACTTTTAGAATCAAACGACCATGCTTTCAATTTGGTTTCAGCTTCATTCTTTTTCTTTACAGCTTCATTCCATGCTTCAGAGCCTTTTTCGGAAATAGCCATTCCATCTAACTTACTTTCAGCTTCTTTCTTCGCATTTTCCCAAAAGGCCTTATTTTGTACAGAAGCAGATTCTACAGCTCTTCCCTCACTATCTTTCAATTGCTCCCATTCTTTAATCTTGTCATCAACTTTCGTAGTATCAACATTAGGATTATCCAATAAGGCCTTTGCTCTATTTTCTTTATTTTTCTGTATCAACTTATCGTAATAGTCAATACGTTGTTGAGAAGTCATAGCAGCTAAAGTTTCTGACTTTTCGCGCTCCTTAATTGTTTTGTTGATTTGAGTAAGTTTTTCTTGCTCTAAATCAATTTGCTTATTGATAGCACTTAAAGCGGCAGCGGTTCCTTGATTACCAGGTGCAGCAATAATATCTTGTTCCTGTTTCTTAAGCTTTTCTAATTTTGCTTGAGATTGGTCGCGCAAACTAACTTCGTTATTCTTTTCAGATTTTGCGTTGTGTTCATCAATGATTTTAGCTTGTTCGGCTGGAGTGAGTTGTTGAATTTCTGCTAAGGACATACCTTTGAAAGCACCTGAAACCTTCTGTAATTCCTGCCATGCTTTAGTTTGTGTATTAAGGCTCAACGTGGTATCGTTAATCATTCCTAAATACTTTTGCGACTCCTGCTTATCCTTTTCAAGTTTGTCCTTATGTTCAGCTATGGCATCATTCAATTCCCTTTGAGCTTTTTCTTCAGTAGTAGTTGAATCGTGCATAGCCCACATAACAGCAACAAGAGCGACTACAGCCATTGCAATAAGAACGTAAGGGTTCATTAACATCGTAGCATTAAGAGCTGCCGTTTTAGCTTTCAAAACGTCAGTAATTGCCTGCATTGTAGTCATACCTGCCATTTGTGCCAAACTAGCTTGATAACGTATTTGTTCTGCAATGCTTACTAGAATTACAGCAGCTTTATATGTTCCATAAACAGCAACTAAACCAGCAATAACTTTCCCAACGGTTTCGTAATTTTCTACCAAGAAATTAACACCACCTATGCCGGCAGCAAGCATTCCTTCTGATTCTTGACCTATGTTATTAATCATTTGGGAAACACTATCTTCCAAGTTGGAAACTTGACCAACAAGTGTTTTACTAATAGCTTCCATACTACCTTCAACACCTGTCATATCGCCAAGCGACAATAAATAATCCTTGATTGAATCAGACGTGTTGTCAATAGTAGTTTTTTGACCTTTGAACGACATTGTTACTTTATCACCATTTTGAGCTGCTTTGATACCAAACTCTTTCAAACGTTCAAACTGTCCTGTTTGAGCATCAAGAATAGCTTCAGTCAATTGATTGAAGCCTTTACCTGTTGAACTGGCAAGGTCGCCAAGTTGTCGCATCTCGTTTTTTGTAGGAGTGAATCCCTGGTTAACGAGCTTAACATACGATTCTGTCAGCTCGTTCAATTGGAATGGAGTTTTAGCCGCAAACTCGGTAATCATACCCATTGATTCAGCAGCACGAGTATTAGATTGAAATGTATTAGTCAAGACGGCTTCATACTTCTGAAATTCTCCCCTAACATTGATAATTTCGCCAACAAGGTTTTTCGCTTGAGCAATACCAAAGCCAATACCTACACCAGCAGCTATTGTCTTGACAGAGTTCATGATAGAATCACTTTGTGATTTCACCGAATTACCAGTGTCAGCGATTGCTTGTTTTGACTCATACAGCTTCTTTTTGAGGTCTGTATTATCTCCTGTGATTGCAAAGTTTAAGCTCATTCTTGTAACATTTTTCTTATATACTCTTCATTATTTGGATCATCAGCGTTAATCGGAGTACTATTTTCTTCAATACTATCGTAATAAACACTAATACTATCTGCTAACAACATCATAACATTTTGATAACTAATACCCCAAAGGCAATAATCTAAAGTCCAACCGTACTTTGATAATAGGTTATCAAACAAACTTCCCCATAAAGAGCGACCACCAATTACTCTACTCGAACCGCTCTTTTTTAGATTCTCGGCTTGTTTTGCCTTAATATCTTTGTCAATCGAATAGAGCTGATAAAATTTACATAGTCAATCTGGGTAAGTAAAGCAAGCAAACAAGTACTAAAATCAGTTGGTGCGGTATTCCATTTAAAGAATTCTGCTATTTCATTCAACTTGTCATCGTCCAACAAATCTTCTTTTGTTTTAGAAACGGCTACTGCCATTAACGAACAAACAACATCTGTTTTAGATTCACAAACCCTCATTGATTCAACATGAGGTTCCTCCATTAAAGCATCTTCATCGATGTCTAACTGTAGGTAATACTTGCTTAACATTTGCATCTTACCTAGAGTAGGAGGGTAAATTTTAAACTTTCGTTTACCAACACTGAAACTAATAGGCTTTTCAGTGATAGCATCCGTAACATTCATTTCTACGGCTTTGTTATTCATACTTTGATTATTTAGGTAGTGAGTTTTAAGGGGCCAACCTTATAAACACAAAAGTTAGGCTTTGTAAATACAACAAAGCCTAACTTGATTGAATTACTATACAAGAGAACCTGCTTGAGTAATAGCAACAACAGCTTTTTTGCCGTCTGCATAAATGGTAAGCTCAGTTGTACGTTCATCGGTATTGGCATTAGCCAAAACCTTAACTGTTACAACTTTACCTGAACGGTTAACCGTTACCCATTCAATGTTTGACGGAACTTTAGCCGAAGTGATATTTGCTTCAGAAGTTACCGTTACTTGTTGTCCTACTGCATCAGCATCAGCCGTAAAGCTTAATGATGTAGGGTCAACAACAAGACCAGCAGCTAGAGATTTATCAACTTGTACACCCCATTTCACTTGATTGCCTTGTTCAGGAACCAATACGTCATAAGTGTACTTTTTCTTTGCACCGTTTTCTGCATCCCAAGTATCTTCAACAGATACAGCAGCACGGTCGATGATAAAGCCACTGACAGCAGGATTTTCAGGGATCAACTGCAAAGCATATTCCCCTTCTACTAGACCGTCGTTGTCCTGAATAATAGGATTGCGACCGTCCATAACGCGAACTTCGTACTCGAATACATAGGTATTCTTATTGTACTTGACAGCTTCATTTTCACCGCCTTCAATTTTGGCTTCTTTTTTAGCTCCTTTGCTAGGAGTAAGTTTTGCCGAATTTTCAACGATGGCATGTTCTGTCATCCATGTAGCAGGTGCGGTTCCAAGACCACGCAAGCCTACATTTACTTTGGGTTTACCCCAACTTAATGGTGTTCCAGCCATAATTTACGAATTTAGATAGTTTATTAAAATACGATTATTTATACAATGTTCTTCTTTACCTTCAACCTTAATAACTGATTGCTTTTGAAGCTCACAACGCCAATTTTCTTTTGTGATGGATTCAAACAAATTGTTCGACAACAAACATAACTGTCTAATTCTTACGGAATTTTCTATCGAATCTTTTCCCTTTTCAATGTCTGATACGTAGATATTCACATTCAAAATAAACTGCTGCATTTGCTTTCCGCTATTGTCTAATACAGAGATTACGATATCCTCTTTGCCAGATCCCGTTGGTCGGATTGTCTTACTAACAACACCGTTAACAGTACTTGCAAGTTCAGAAGCCTTAACTACTGAATAAACAATATCTTTTATGTCAATTACTGAAATCATTTAATCTTACGACTTAATTTGTTATTCAACTTTGAAATAAATCCATCTAGCTCCTTAAGAGCCAATAATTCGGCAGATGCGAGAACAACCTTGTTTTCCATAGCTTCAACAAGTGCTGCATACTCCATACCTGCAACGATAATCAAAGAAAAGCCATTATTAAACTTTGAAGCAATGTTTTTTGAATAAGTTTGACCTGTCGAGGAACCTTCTCCTCCTCCATTAATTGAAGCGAATGAAGACATACCTACGATACGTCCATTCTGTGTTATAATGTAGCCAATAGAACTACGAAGGTTCCCAGTATGGTCATACCAACTTTCCTTTTGCGTTCTATCTCTAGCTTCAGTAACACACATTTCTCCTAAATAAGCGAGTACGTTAATGGTTTCTTGATCAACCAACTCCAACTGTTGATTTATAATTTTATCAATTTCGGACATTGGTGTCGTCATTACTACAGCCATAGCTTCGAGTTTAATTGACCTCGATGAAAGCCTTGTACTTTGTATTCGGCAACAATGTTACCGTCGGCATCATACAATCTAACTAATTCGTCAAGGTCAAATGTTCGGCAATTTCTATCGAGATAAACAACATACTGATAAATATACGTTCTACCGTCTGCAAATGCTACAGAAGAAGCTTTGCCGTTAGGTTCAAACCGACAAGGAATAGCTGGTTCACTGAACTCAACTCGTCCTGCAATGTAATCACCTTTTTCATCTTCATAGCCTGCGATGACAGAAGCGTACTTTAGCGTATGTGGTCTAAATGATATCATAAATCTTCTCCAATTATTACTTGTGGGGTATTCTGGCCAACTACTTTCTCGCCAATGCTTTTGTAAAGAGTGTTAGCAATGTTCAAAAGCTTATCGCTATCTGAAACACTGATTGAAACACCACCCTCGCTTACATTAGGAGCAGTAACTACACCTACCAAACAATCAGCATAAGCACCAATAAAATCTTTCGACTTTGATGCTTCAGCAGTAAATTCAGTATTACCGTCAAGGCTTCTACCAATCAAAATAGACTGGTAGAAGCTTTCAGGCATTGGATACTGAACCTTTGATATTAAAGCTTCAAGTACATTCATAGCTTATGCGTTAGCTGCTTGTTTTACTACGAATACAGCAGTCTTACCGTTAACAGATACAGTGACATCAGCCTCCCTTGCAGGTGCAGAAGTCTCACTGTTAGCTTCAACTGTAATAGTCACAATCTTACCACTTACAGAAGCTGTGCACCATGCGTTATCGGCTTCAACAGCGGCTGTGATAGTCGCAGTGGACTTTGTGTCTACGGTGACAGTCTTACCTGTACTATCTGATTCCTTAGCAAAGTTCAGTTCCTGAACGCTCAACTTAGGATAGTAGATAAGAGCAGCCTTTAGTTTGGCTTCCTTGGCATCGCTAAGCTTGTTAACAGCGGCCATTATGACAGCATCAGAAGCATTAGATGCTAAAGAAGTGCCAAGTTCATTTATTGCTATGATAAACTCAGACTTAAGATACTTATTACCCCATACTGTGATATAAGAGTCAGTAGCATCAGCAGTCTCGGCAGTTACGTCCAATTCTTGAGCTTCGGAAATGTCAAGCAAATAGATTTGGTCAACATTTTCGATAACTGGGAGAACGATAGCTTGCGAAGAAGTGAACTCGCGCAATGGGTCATTTTTTGAATACTTAGAAATCAACGTATAACGATTGACTTTTGAATACTTAACGCCATCGACTGGGTGAGTTTCTTCTGCAAGTGTTCCGTAAACCAATTTACCAACTTCTTCGCTAGGTAAGAATACAACGCTGTTATTATTCCAAGGTTTAATAGATCTCTGAACACCGTTTTTCTCGATACGTACAGTTCTATCAATAACCAAGAATTTACAGCCAGTTTCATCGTTAAACGCTTCATCAAAACGTTTAGGAGTTGGAACAGGAAGTACGGAGTTGGCTAATACAACCATGCCTGCATAGTTAGCAGCCAATTCACGACCTTCTTGAGAATTACGAATCAAATCGTATGTTTCTCTTGACAAAGCAATAGCTGTAGTTACATCAGAATTGTCGCTAATAACTTTCAACACTCGTTTGATGTCACTAATAGGGGTATAACCAGTATTGCCCCATTTGATACTAGCACCAAATTTGTTTTCTTCTAGGTAGCCGTAATCTACACGAATACCAACACCAACGTTATCAGCATCAGGAACGAGAGCAACACCGTCTGATAAACCTGACAAAAAGATTGCTTCAAGACGTTCATCAACACCATTCGTACAACGAACAGCATCATTCAACAATTTTGAAACAATGTTAGCCGTATCGACTCCGCGAGCCTTCATAATCTCGATATTAGAGATTTGTTTTTCTCCAAGAGAAAGTTTCATCCCTAATTTTGGGAGATCACCATTTGCATGGCTAAGAGCATCGCGTTTTTTCAACGGAAGTTCAGAGTCCATCGCAACAACATCGGCAGCAACAATGCTGGAGTTGATAGATGAACTTTCCCACTTCATGTCTGCCGAATATTCTTCGCGCAACATGGTTTTAAACAAACTTACAGCTTGTTTAGACTTACCATTGATTTTTTCAACAATGGTTTTCAACGATGGCAGATACTTTGCAAGTACCTCGATGAACAAACTTTCATTCATAGCTTTAATAGGTATTATAGACTAAATTAGTCTTGAGTGAAACGAATGAGAGGCAATGCGGCTTTTATCGCTGCCGTAACAGGATAATGGCTAGCAGCCTCGTTAACTGTACCTCTTACCAAGATACCAACCATTGCACGGTTAGTCATAGTAGAAGCAATAACAACTCCTTCGATAGTGTGATCTGCAGGAAGGGCAGCGTAAGCGGAACCATCGACTGGCATAGGTTTGAATGTACCTGTAGCCGTTTCTTTGATTACCACATGACCAGCTTTGATTACAGCAGGGGTAAACCCTGTCACATCAAGAGAACGCCCACCAATGAGCGTTTCAATAACTTTTGCGATAACAATAGAATCTCTACTGGTATCGACAGTTGACTTTTCAGAATTTAATGTAGTCATCTGAATAAAATTTTAAAGGTTTAACAATTAGGACTGTTCGACAATTGCATCGATTTCTAAATCAGAAGGCTTGTCGTTCTGTGGAGTTGCACCACCTCCAATAGGTTTAATTGATAAAACACCATGAGCTAGTAGCTCCTTTTGGTAATCGTTCAAGTCGTTTTTCGTTTCTTCAATGAAAGCGGCAAAGTCTTCATCTTTTTCAAAAGACATACGTTCAAACGTTTTCAAAAGCTTTTGGCCGAAAACACCTGAATCTTTAACTAAAGTTTCTAACTGAGATTTACGAGAACCCATAATGCGTTCACCTTCAATCCTTGCTAGTCTTACTTCGTTTTGTTCAGTGTACTTTTTGAACCAAGCGGGCATTTCGTCATCCTGTGGAATTTCAGACCCTGGTTTAGTAGGTTCTGCTTTAGGAGTAGCTGGTTTAGATTTCGCAACAATTCTGCTGCTATTCTTTTGAGCTACTTGTAAGATTGGCATTACCGCGTCTACTTGAGCGTTAATGTCGTCATCGGAAGCATCCTCTGAATTAAGTCTGCCGGAAATCAATTCTGCGGCAACCTTCAATTCGTCTTCATTGAAACCCAACGATGCTGCTTTGGTTTTCAAAATCTTCATGATCTTTTCGAGATTCATTGCAATAAAATTTTAAGTTAATAAAAGAAAGCCTGCCTTATAGAAGCCGACAGACTTTCTCGAACTTAAGAAAGAGAGCAATGAGTTTCAAAAAAGTTCTGTGGCTTGTAGTTATCAAGCAACACGACAAAGATAATAAAAGTGTTTCAATACGAAACACTTTTTTGCAAAAAAAATAACTCCTTTTTTATATGTAACATTTGTAAAGGGGGGAAACTCAACATCGAGAGCAACTTTAAAACATATAACAAACTGATTATCAAAATAGTAAGTATATATCACTGTTTACTATTTCGGCATGTTCTCCTTACTTTTGGTGTTACACTTTTCTTCTCACTTGTTTACTTCTTACTACAGATCCATTTCATTTAGTAAATCATACAATACAACAAGTTCAAAATTATTTCCATTCCATCTAATAAACGAGGAGTGATTGATTCTTACTTCGAGTTCTCCGTCTTCGTTTTCTTTTGCTTTTTTGTAGAAGTTTCTTCTTTCATAACTCCAATCGATAATCTCTCCTGAACTTACAAAATCATCATAACTTACATTTTGCGACCTGCCTGAAGATGTTACTTTGCAAAAATCCTCAACGACTGGTAATGTTCCTTCGAGAGAATTTTCAATAATCAGGTTAGTTACTTCAGGAACTCCAATTTTTCCTTTTCTAATTAAGGCTTCGTATTCTTCTAAAATAATCATGGGGAATGGTATTAATGATTTACGATTTCGATTTCATCTTTTGAAAACATCCAAGAACAATTCGACAAATGAAATCCTTTACTTGCCAAAAACTCAGTTACAACTTCTTCTTCATCTTGTCCGTCATTTGGTTGTTGAATAGTTTGGTTATTGAACAAATGGACTTTTGCGTTTGAGTAGTCCAATACTACAATGTTTAACGTAATCATAGGTTATTGATTTAATTGTTTGCGAAATGAAACATCTTCTAAATTATCCTGAAAAGCTTTCATTCTTAAGTACTCCTCAAGTGTCATGCTAGTTTTATTTTCTTTATTCTCTCCTGTTGGATCATCGCAGTTGAATAAATTGTGCTTGTAAACGTAAGCTTTTTCCAAATCTTTCAACATTTTTTTCTTTTCCTTTTCCAATTGATTTTTATGGAATTCATATTGCTGTGAAACATCGATGTACTCAATATCTGTCAATTCCAAATAGATGACAGACTTCTTTCCCTTGTAGTTGTAAACCTCTTTAATTCTATTGCCAACTATTGAACACAATACTTGAGCGAATATCGTTCGTTCTTTATTGTTCACCTTGAATCCCCTTTCGGTTTTCTTTTCAGTGAACAGGTCTTCAATAGTCAGTCCATGCTTTTCGAGAAGCTTCTCTAACTGCGCTTGTGCTGCTATTGCTTCACCATCAACACCTTTATCTGCTAATTCCTTAATTTTCTTGAGCTTTTCTTTGATGTTATCCATGGCTTAAAAATTATAATCGTGTAATCTAATTGGCTTGTCACTCATAAGAAAATTACCACATCCCCAACCATTCTTTGTCAATCGAACTATTTTGGTAGGATATGTTTCATTACTACTGAACGACCAC
>Ga0265295_1005706_pt1 | contig 15618 bp, 10 predicted proteins | sample Munlansysbiofilm_FD_192503 | JGI IMG/M metagenome (GOLD analysis project Ga0265295, IMG submission 192503) | Leachate microbial communities from a municipal landfill in Southern Ontario, Canada - Methane capture system biofilm | ecosystem: Engineered > Solid waste > Landfill > Unclassified ... | reverse complement strand
CCCCGAAGGGTTTCCCGTTCGACTTGCATGCCTAATCCATGCCGCCAGCGTTCATTCTGAGCCAGGATCAAACTCTCCATAACAGAAAATTTAACCTGTCTGATTCCTTTGCAGGTTCTACTTCTAATAACTCTTTTTCAGAGTGACGTGATCAATTTCAAGACTGTCTCCGCGTCACCGGAGGCAGTCCCGCACATTTCATTGCGCTGTTCTATTGCCAAAGAGCCAGCCTGATTTCCAGGCGCGAAGAATACTATGCCACAGCTTTGCGCTTTTACAACCCGATTCTCGCACAAAACAGGAAAAAAACTGGGGCATTTGGGAAATTGGTCACGAAGTCACACCAAGCCACACTAAGACCCCGTCCAACAAGGCGAGCCATAGTAGCGCCTCTACGAGGCGCCGGTTTTGATGGCCACTTGCACCCCAGGCTAAAGCCTGGGGTTAAGCATGGTTATGCGCTTACGGCGCAGAGAGATACGATATTTTGTGGTAAATTGTACTAAGGAATAAAACGGCTCGTTTCTGCGGCACAATTCATCAGGTGATTCTGATTTTGCCAGTAGTATTGACCCTGGCTGGTTAATCACAAAAGCAAAATTCTCCTGAAAAATGCGGTTTTTGGAAGGAAATCTAATTTTTCTCTAGGATTCAGTCCATTTGGTGCCCCAAAGGGGCAACCTAATATAGCCCAGGGTAAGCGAGGCTCCACAGGAGCCGAGCGACACCCTGGGTAAAAGCCCCCCCGAATCCGGCGCCCTGTAAGGGTGCCACTAACGGCCTTTCGGCGTTATGACCTTTTTGGACAGGGTCTAGCTTAGTGTCTCTTGGTGTCCTAAATCTTAGTAAAAAAAATTGCTCTTATAAATTGCAAAGTTTATTTTAGCGTATATGCTATGGCATTTACCGGATATCAAGGTTCTTTTATCTGGTATGAAGCCATGGAAATCAATGGAGGAATGTTAAAATGGCAAGAGAAACAATAAAATGCCCTCATTGTGAATGCAAGGTGCTCATGAGTGAGGTGGAAAAAGACGACGGTCTCTGCCCCGAATGCGGACAACTCGTGCTGGCTTCCAGCTTGTTTGACGACTTTGATGACGATGACGACTTGGAGTTGGACGAGTATATTGACTTTGACGAGGATGAGACCGTAGCAGACGACGATGATGATGATGAGGAAGATGACTTCCTTGGCGATGATGACGATGAGGATGATGAGGACTTTGATGACGAGCCTCCGTCCAAACAAAAAGGTTTTCGCAGACGCAGAAAGGGTTTTGAATAAGCCGTGCCACTGCTTTTATAGCGCCAGACTTGCTCGGCAAGTACTATCGTGTCGCTTGGTGAAACCGGGCTTGAAAAAGCAGGCTTTGCGCTTGTTCAGCCCGGTAAACACACCAGGCGATTTTCATTTGTAGGCAAAAAAGAATGTCAGAAGAGAAAGAGTTTAATTTCAATGCCTTGGCTGAGGGTGAATACGACTCCTCCAGCATCATCACCTTGGACCCGCGCGAACACGTGCGCTCGCGCAGCGGCATGTACATTGGCCGCCTGGGCAATGGCGAACACCATGACGACGGCATCTATGTCATGCTGAAGGAAGTGGTGGACAATAGCGTGGACGAGTTCGTCATGGGAAACGGGCGCAAAATCGAGGTGGAGATACTGGAAGACAAGCTGGTGCGCGTGCGCGACTATGGTCGCGGCATCCCGCTGGACAAGGTGATCGAGTGCGCCTCAAAAATCAACACCGGCGGCAAATTCATCACGGACAAGGACGGCGTGCGCCGCCCTTTCTCCAGCTCGATAGGCCTCAACGGGGTGGGTCTGAAGGTGGTCAACTTCCTTTCCGAGGAGTTTAAGATAAGCTCCTGGCGCGGCGGCCAGGGCTATAGCGCCAGTTATGTGGAGGGGCAGCTGCGCAGCGAAACGAAGCTCGAAGACCAGCAGCAGCCCAATGGCACCGAGGTCTTGTTCAAACCCTCGAAAGAGATTTTTCCGGACTATCATTTTGACCTCAAGTACGTGCGCCGCCGCATGCAGCATTACTCCTGGTTGAACAGCGGCCTGAACCTGTATTGCAACGGGGAGCGCTTCTATTCGCGCCGCGGCCTGCTCGACCTGCTCGAGTCCAAGCTGGAGTCCGATTCGCTTTATGACATGGTGCATTACAAGTCTGACAAAATGGAGTTCGCCTTCTGTCACACCGGCAGCTTCAACGAAAACTACTACTCCTTCGTCAACACTCAGTATACCAGCGACGGCGGCACGCACCTGGCCGCCTTCAAGGAGGCCATAGGCAAGGCCATCAATGAGCTGGCGCCAAAACCCATTGACTTTGACGACGTGCGCTGCGGCATCAGCGGAGCCATAGCCTTGAAGCTGCAAGACCCCGTCTTCGAGTCGCAAACCAAGACCAAGCTGGGCAATACCGACATCAAAGCCGACATCATCAACGAGGTGCGCCAGGCAATAGTCGACTTCCTGTATAAAAACCCGGAGGTCAAAAACGCCATTTTCGAGAAGGCTGAGAAGAACGAGTCCATACGCAAGCAGATACAGGCTGTGCGCCGCGGCGCGCGCGAGTTGGCGCAGAAATCGCAGCTCAAAGTGGACAAGCTGCGCGACTGCAAATATCATTTCAACGAGACTGAGCAAAAGCGCAAAGAGGATGAAAAGCGCAAATGCCAGGAGAGCATGATCTTCCTGACCGAGGGCAACTCCGCCTCCGGCTCAGTGGTGACTGCGCGCGACCCTTTGACGCAGGCCGTCTTCAGCCTGCGCGGCAAGCCGCGCAACTGCTACGGGCTGCGCAAGGAGACCGTCTATCAAAACGAGGAACTCTACGGCATTATGCAGGCCATAGGCATAGAGAACTCGATGGACGACTTGCGCTACGGCAAGATCATCATTGCTACGGACGCCGACGTAGACGGCTTCCACATCCGCAATCTGCTCATCACGTATTTTCTCACCTTTTTCCAGCCTCTGGTCGAGTCCGAGCGCGTATTCATCCTGGAGACCCCCCTCTTTCGCGTGCGCAACAAGAAGAAGACGCGTTACTGCTACAATGAGGCCGAACGCGACCTGGCTCTGCGCGAGCTGGGCAAGGAGGCCGAGGTGACCCGCTTCAAAGGGCTGGGTGAGATCTCGCCTGAGGAATTTGGTCAATTCATCGGCGAAGATATGCGCTTGCAGGCGGTCACCATAGACAATGTACGCCAGGTTGACAATATGCTGCGTTTTTTCATGGGGGACAACATCCCGGAAAGACGCAGCTATATCATGGAAAACCTGGTCTGAACGCATAAGCTATGCCTAGCTGGATTTTGGACACTAAGACACACAAAGCTACACTAAGGCACACCAAACTCCCCCCTCTTTTTGGACGGGTTCTGCATAAAAAGGCAGCTATCTATGAAGTTTTTACGTTATTCTCAGCATGGCAGGCCTGCTTACGGTCTGCTTGAAGGCGAGCAAGTGAGCCACCTAGAGGGCGATATTTTCACGAATTGGCAGCGCAGCGGCAAAACTTTGCCCCTGGCTGAGCTAGAGCTGCTCGCCCCAGTCCAACCCGCAGCTATCTTTTGCATAGGCAAGAATTACCGCGCTCATGCTGAGGAGTTCGGTGGTCCGCCTCCCGAGAGGCCCATCGTCTTTCTGAAGGCGCCCAACAGCCTGAACCATCCCCAGGCGCCCATTGTATTGCCCAGGCCTGAACAAAGCGTGCAAATCGATTACGAGGCGGAGTTGGCCATAGTCATAGGCAAGGGCGGCAAAAACATAGCCGAGGCGGAGGCGCTGGCACATGTCTTTGGCTACACCTGCGCCAATGATGTCACCGCCAGAGACTGGCAAAAACAAGACGGCCAGTGGGCCAGGGGGAAATCACTGGACGGCTTCTGCCCGCTGGGTCCATATATAGAAACCGAGCTGGATGTTAGCGACCTGAAAGTGGAAGGGCGGCTCAACGGTGTCGTCGTGCAAAGCGCCAGGACCTCGGAGCTGCTATTCAGCATACCTTACCTGGTGCACTATGTCTCGCAGGCCATCACCCTAAGCCCAGGCAGCATTATCCTCAGTGGCACGCCGGCGGGCTGCGGCATGGCAAGAAGCCCACAGCTCTGGCTGAAGCCCGGAGACCGCTTCGAGGTGGACATCGAGGGCATCGGCATACTCGAAAACCCGGTACAAGCAGCAGGCTGAAGTAGGCAGTGACTTCTTTTGGGCGCTAAGACACACGAAGGCCGAGCAAGTCGTTTGCGTCTAAAGCAGACTCGGCAGAAGAGCGCTTGAAGATTATATTAAGGTTTTCGCGTTTTTGTGCAAAGGCTTTGGTTATGCATATTTTTGTGGCTGGCGGAGCCGGTTATATTGGCAGCTGTTGTTGCGAGTACCTACTGGACCAGGGGCATCAAGTTAGCGTCTTTGACGCCTTGCTTACGGGCTACCGCCAGGCAGTGGATCCCAGGGCGGAGTTTATCGAGGGCAATCTGAGCGACTACGCCGCCATTGAGGCGGCCATCAGAAAAACCCGTCCTGATGGTCTTATCCACTTTGCCGCCTTCATTGAGGTGGGCGAGTCCATGCTTGACCCGCTCAAGTATTTCCGCAATAATGTCGCCAATGCGCTCAACCTCTGTCAGGCGGCAGTTGAAAACCAGGTCCCCAAGCTGGTTTTCTCCAGTACCGCGGCGGTTTACGGCATGCCGGAAAGCATCCCGGTCAGCGAGACAGAGCCTACTGTTCCCATCAATCCTTATGGGGAGGCCAAGCTTATGTTCGAGAGGATACTGGCTTGGCAGCACCGTCTTAAGGGATTGCCTTACTGTGCGCTACGCTACTTCAACGCGGCGGGTGCCAGCCGCAGCTACGGCGAGGCTCACCGCCCCGAATCGCATCTCATTCCGCTGGTGATGGAAGCCGCCGAGGGCAAGCGCGAGTGCATCAGCATCTTCGGCGAAGACTACAACACTCCTGACGGCACCTGCATCCGCGACTACATCCATGTGCTGGACCTGGCTCAGGCGCATCTGCTGGCGCTGCAAAGCGATTTTTGCGGCAGCCTGAATCTGGGTTCGGGTCTGGGGCACAGTGTGAAGGAAGTGGTGGAGATGGTGCGTCAAGTGAGCGGCAGAGACTTCGCTGTGCGGAGCCAGCCGCGACGTCCTGGTGACCCGGCCCGCCTGATCGCCGACTCCAGTGCCGCCAAGCGCATCCTGGGCTGGAAGCCGGCCTATGAGAGCCTCGAGCAAATAGTGCAAAGCGCCTGGGACTGGCGCTGCAAAAATCCAAAAGGCTACAGCCATTAACCGGGCAGTAAAAACTAAAGCCAAGCTAAGTGCCCCTTAGTGTGTCTTAGTATCCTCCCTCCAAAAAACACAGCATTATGCCTGAGTCCCAGTCAAGCTCCAGCGTCGAGGTGCCCGTAGTTCGGCCTGCCTTAGGCTCGCGCCTGCTTGCGCTTGTTTGGCGCATCCTGGTTCTGCTTCTGGCATTTTACCTCTTGCATATCACTTTGCGCAGCAGCGGCGCCGACTTGAAACAGGAGTTTTTGCGAGCCAAATGGCCTTATCTGCTGCTGGCCTTCGCCTTGAATTTTCTCATTCAGGCCATGGCGGCCTGGCGTTGGTCCCTACTCATGTCGGTGCAGCAGATGCGCCTGCCCTACATTTCGGCCTTCAAGCTCAGTATGGCCGGCAATTTTTTCAGTCTAGTCATCCCTGGAGCGGTTAGCGGCGATCTATTGAAGGTAGCTTATGCCGGTAGGCTTTTCAGCGGTCGCAAGACCGAGATTTTTCTTACTGTACTGCTCGACCGCGTGCTTGGTCTCTTCGCCATGTTCATCGCTGCGCTCTTGGCCAGCCTGCTCTACTTGCCGCGACTGCCAGCCTTTTGTCGGGAACAACCGCTCTTGGGGCTAGCGCTATTGGCGGTCAATCTCGCCTGCCTGGGTATGCTGCTGGGCTATTTTCTCATTGTCAGCAGGAGGCGATTCAGCGAAAGAGTTTTTTTTGCTTTCGGCTTGCGCATCCTGTCTTTTTTAACGCCGGGTTTTCTGCGGGGGCTGCTGGCGCGCCTGCAGGCTGCCTTTCAGCTTTACCGGCAGGACTCCAGAGTTTTAAGCAAGCACATAACCTACTCGACTCTGGTGCATATCCTTAATGCCCTCGTGCTTTTTTGCCTGGGCAAGGCACTGGGTGAAAAAGTCATGAGCTTCTTGGAATACTGCCTGGCAACCCAGGTCGCCAACACTACTGGTCTTTTGCCCTTGACCCCTGGCGGCATAGGAGTCAGAGACGCGGTGAGCAGCGCCTTCTTCAAGGCATTTGCGGCTGAGCCTGCCAGCGTGGCCGGCAGCATACCGGTGATGGCCTCCGCGCTCATGATCATCACCGCCCTGCTGGGTGCGCTCTTCTTCGTCTGCTCACCCAGGCTGAGACGCATGAGCGCCTAGGCACTGGACAGACCGGGTCCAAAAAGCACTTGAGCCAGCAAGGCACACGCTGGGGGAAGGACACGAAGAGACACGAAGAGACGCGAAGGCACACTAAGGGCTTTGTTGCCTACATTTAAAAAAAACAATACTTAATTATTAGCAGAAAGTTGTCATTATGAAACGCACTTCAGTACGCGAGATTTTATCTGGCGAATTATTAGGCAAGAAAGTCACGGTAGCTGGCTGGATACGCACCCGTCGCGACTCCAAAGGCGGCTTTTCCTTTCTCGAGCTGAACGACGGCTCTTGCCTAAAGAACCTTCAGATCATTGCTCAGGAGCAGCTGTCCAACTACCGCAGCGAGCTGCTCAAGCTGCACCCCGGCGCCTCTATTGTCGCCGAGGGCAGCCTGCTCGAGTCGCCGGCGGCCGGACAGAGCTTCGAGCTGAAGGCAGACAGCATCCGGGTTTTGGGCTTTTGCGAGCCGCTCGAGTACCCCCTGGGCAAAAGCCGCATCTCCTTCGAGCGCCTGCGCGAGCTGGCGCATCTGCGTGCGCGCACCAATACTTTCGGAGCGGTGGCTCGCCTGCGCAACGTGCTCTCCGACGCCACCCACCAGTTTTTCCAGAGCCGTGATTTTCTCTATTTCCATGCCCCCATTATCACCAGCAGCGACTGCGAGGGCGCCGGCGAAATGTTCCAGGTCACTCATTTGGATTTGGAAAACTTGCCTCGCGACCCTGAAAGCGGCAAGATTGACTACAAGCAGGATTTTTTCGGCAAGGCCACCAAGCTGACGGTCAGCGGCCAGCTTGAGGCGGAGACTTACGCCTGCGCGCTGGGCAATGTCTATACCTTCGGACCTACCTTCAGGGCGGAAAACTCCAACACCGCCAGGCATCTGGCCGAGTTTTGGATGATAGAGCCGGAAATGGCTTTTGCCGACCTTGGGGACATCGCTGCACTGGCCGAGGACTACCTGCGCCATCTTTTCCAGGAGGCGCTCAAACGCTGTCCTGAAGACCTAAAATTCTTCAATGACCGCATCGAAAAAGGCCTGCTCGACAAGCTGGAGAGCCTGGCGGAGGCCAAGTTCACCCGCCTTAGCTATACTGAAGCAATCAAGCTGCTGGAGAAAAACAGCGACAAGTTCAGCTTCAAGCCGCACTGGGGCATAGACCTGCAGTCCGAGCACGAGCGCTACCTGGCCGAACAGCTCTTCAAGGGGCCGGTCATAGTGATGGACTATCCCAAAGAGATCAAGGCCTTCTATATGCGCCTGAATGACGACAACAAGACGGTGGCTGCCATGGACGTACTGCTGCCGCAGGTGGGCGAGATCATCGGCGGCAGTCAGCGTGAGGAACGCCTCGCCCTGCTCGAAACCCGCATTATCGAAGCCGGCATGCAGCCTGCAGACTACTGGTGGTACTGCGACCTGAGGCGCTTTGGCAGCGTGCCCCACGCCGGCTTCGGCCTGGGCTTCGAGAGAATGGTGCGCTTCTGCTCCGGCATGGCCAATATCCGCGACGTCATCCCCTTCCCGAGAACCCCGCAGTCCGCCGAATTCTGAGAGCGGCGCAGCCAAAAAGCCTTTGAACCACTGAAGCACACGAAGGGGGAGGGCACGAAGGGACACGAAGGGACACTAAGGCACACTAAACTTATAGAAAGTTGAGTAAGCAGGCTAACACTTCTATTTTGGACACCTTTTCTTTCATCAAGGAGGCATTTCATGAAACTGCTAGACCTGGTATTATTGTTTGAGCGCGGCAAAAGACGCTACCACATTGTCGGGGACCAAAATAACGGCGTGCTTATAGGCCTGGACCTGGAGGGGAGGCTGTTCACTTATCTGGAGGGTCAGGTTTTAAGCCGGGTCAACCCTGAGGCGTTCCAGCGTTTCAGCAGCCGTCAGGAATATGTTAACCCGGGCGGCGACGGCCTCTGGCCAGCCCCTGAAGGCTCGCGTTTGGGCTACGAGTACAGCACTGCCGGCTGGCGCGTGCCACCCGGACTATGCCATGCTCGCTGGCAGCTGCAGAAAAAATGCGCCAACTCCGCCTTGGTTGCCGCCGAAATAGACCTGATCAACTCAGAAGGCCGCGGTCTACCCTGTCTTTTCAGCCGCGACATCAAATTCGAGCTGCATAACTCAAAGCTGACTCTGCTGGTCAATGAATGCATCGAATATCTGGGACGCGAAGGCCTGGGTCAAAATTTAGCTCTGTTGGCCCCCTGGTCACTATGCCAATTTGACTGTGATGAGCAAAGCAGCCTGAAACTGCCAGCCTGCCCCGCCAGCGAAATCTGGGACCTCTATGAACCGAGCAGCGACAGCCTGCGAAAACAAGGCCCGGAAGGCTGGACGGTAAGCATGAAAACTGATTTCCGCTTCCAGCTGGGACTAAGCAGCCTGGTGCCCAGCCTCGAGTTTGTCAACCCGACAGCCGGATTTAGCGCCACGCGCAGCGCCAGCCCGCTAAGCCCAGATTTGAAATATATTGACATTGCCGATCAGGATCCGAGCAATGAGCCTGAAGGACGCCCAGTCTGCCTTAGCGCCTACTGCGACCCCTCAGGCTTCATGGAAATCGAGGCCGCCGGCGGCTGCCCAGCACGCCTGGAACCAGGAACTAAAAGCGTCTTGGAGCATAAGACCGAATTTGTAAAATTCTAGGTCTCCCTGAGTTGTGTTGAGATGCTGGCCTAAGGTATAAGCCTTTGGTCTGTCTTAGTGTGTCTTAGTGTGTCTTAGTGTGTCTTAGTGTGTCTTAGTGTGTCTTAGTGTGTCTTAGTGGCCTCCCCCCTTCGTGTGCAAAACTACTCAGCAAGCCCATATTTTTAAAGGATATCGATTACATGTCCCAGGCGCTATTACAGGTTGAGGAGCTTAGCGTCAGCTTCACTTCGGCACAGCGCTCGTTTTTGGCGGTAGACCGGCTTAGCTTTAATATTTACCCCGGGGAGATGCTTGCCTTGGTAGGCGAGTCCGGCTCGGGCAAGACGGTTAGCGCCCTGGCTCTTATGGGATTGTTGCCCACCCCCGCCGCCAAACTCGAGGGCGGACGCGCTTTGTTTCAGGGCAGAGAGCTTTTTTCCCAGTCTGAATCGCAGTGGCAGGCTTTGCGCGGCAATCAGATTTCGATGGTCTTTCAGGAGCCTATGACCGCCCTCAACCCGGTGCTTAGCATTGGTTTTCAGCTTGCCGAGGTATTGCGTCGTCACCAGGGTCTAAGCGGGTCCTCCCTGCGCCGGCGCTGTCTGGAGCTGCTTGAACAGGTGAGCCTGCCCAACCCGCAGCAATGCCTGAGCAGCTATCCGCACCAGCTTTCCGGGGGCATGCGTCAGCGTGTTGTCATAGCCATCGCTCTGGCCTGCCGTCCCAGTCTGCTGATAGCTGACGAACCTAGCACGGCTCTGGATGTCAGCGTACAGGCTCAGCTCATGGAGCTGTTCGAGCGCCTGCGCCATGAAAGCGGCACGGCCATACTATTCATTACCCACAATCTAGCTCTAGTCTCCGAATATGCCGAGCGCTGTGCGGTGATGTATGCCGGCAGGGTCCTCGAGTCCGCCCCGCGCCGCGAGCTATTTACGCAAGCTTCGCATCCTTATACGCGCATGCTGCTTCGCGCCATGCCTCAGGCTGTGGCACGTCGCCGTGCGCTTGCCAGCATAGAAGGCAGCTTCGAGCATGGTTCTCGCGCCTGCAATTTTGCGCCGCGCTGTCCCTTCGCCATGCCTATTTGTTCTGAGCAGGCTCCCGGCCTCAGCCAGCTAAGCGCGTCCCATGCGCTTTACTGTCATTTGCAAGGTGCCCGCCCGCCGCTGCCTCAGGCGGCCAGGATTGCCGAGGCGCAGCCCAGTAGTCAGCAGACTGTTGCTGCGCCTCTCTTGCAGGTTAATTCTCTCAGCGTCAGTTTTCCGCTTAGGTCTTCAGGTCTGTTTCGCCGCCGCCGTGCCGAGCTAAAGGCGGTAGACTCGCTCAGTTTTACTTTGGAGGCTGGCGAGACCCTGGCTTTGGTGGGCGAGTCCGGCTGCGGCAAGACCAGCGTGGGCAAGGCCCTGGTCCGGCTGCTGCCGGTCAAGCAGGGCGAGATTCTCCTGAATGGGCGGACCCGCCTGGAGCAGCTTGAAGGCAAGCAGCTCAGAAGTCAGCGCAGGCATATACAGATGGTTTTCCAGGATCCTTATTCGAGCCTGAACCCGCGTCTGAGCGTGGGCGAGAGCATCGAGGAAGGCATGTTGTTGCAGAAATTAGCCGGCAACGCGGCGCAGCGCGCAGAGCGCAAAGCTGAACTCATGCGCCAGGTCGGCCTGCCCGAGCATATGCTAAGCCGATATCCGCATCAGTTTTCCGGAGGCCAGCGTCAGCGTATCGTGATTGCCAGGGCACTGGCTCTGGAGCCGCGCATCCTGGTTTGCGACGAGTGCACCAGCGCCCTGGATGTCTCCGTGCAGGCGCAAATCCTGAATTTATTAAAGGAGATACAGCGCCAGGAAAACCTCGCCTATCTGTTTATCACGCATGACTTGAGCGTGGTGAGCTACCTGGCTGACCGGGTGGCGCTGATGTACCTGGGCAAAATAGTTGAAACCGGCCTGGTTGAAGAGATATTCGCCGGTGCCCGGCACCCCTATACCCAGGCCTTGCTCGAAGCGGCACCGCAGCTAGGCGGCGAGGGCAAGCGCAAACTGCGCTTGGAGGGCGAGGCTCCTGACCCCGCTAAGCCGCCCTCGGGCTGCCCCTTTCATCCGCGCTGCCCCGTGGCGCGTGAGCTTTGCCGACAGCAGTATCCGCCTTTGCAGAGCTTTTCACCCAGCCACAGCTGTCACTGCCATTATCCGCAGGGCTGAAGGGTGGGACGAGTGGGACGAATCTGCCTCAGCCGGCTCCCACTGCTCGACAAGCAAAAAAAGGCGCCTCATAAGCCCTTGGTGTGCCTTGGTGTGACTTAGTGTGTCTTAGTGGCCTCCCCCTTATTGGCCTACCGGCCTACCCCGGTATAGTTATTCTATATTCTTGAAGTTACCGCATTTATAGTGTTTTCTTTTCACTGCCAGCATGGCCAGACCGCCGGCGATCACCTCGCGTTGCACCACTACTCCGGCGGGCACTTTCAGGGTAATATTAGAAAAATTCCAGATGAACTTAATGCCCACCTCGACCAGCAGCTCGGCGACCTCCTGGGCATTGGCGGCCGGCACGCAGATAATCGCAATATCGGGCGGAGAATATCCCAGACGCTGCTTGATGCTGGAAATATCATAGACCTCGTGGCTGCGAATCACCTTGCCGATCTTTTCAGCATCGCTGTCAAATACCGACTCGATGCGCAAACCATACAAGTTGAACTCGTCATAACCCAAAATGGCCGAGCCTAGCGAGCCGACGCCAAGCAGAGTGGCGCTCATCATCTCGCTCCAGCCAAGATAATCCTTTATCTTGTCAATCAACTCGTTGATCTCGTAGCCGATGCGGCGGCGCCCAGTAGCGCCGGTCAAGGCAATGTCTTTGCGCACAACGATCAGCTCAATGTCCATGTCCCGCGCAAGATCCGTGGTGGAAACATGGCTGTGCCCCTCCAGACGCAGACGCAAAAGCTGATGCAAATAACAGGGCATGCGACGAATCGTGGGAGAATTCAATACTTTCATACGACCCATGAATTACCTCTATAACTAAAAATCATGCTTGTTATAAAGAATACATCCAAATTCGGCAAGGTCAAGTGAAACCGAAAAATATCATCGCCCATCCCCGTAAAAGCAAATACGGCTGAAAAAAGCAAAGAGCAGCCCGAGAGTCAAGCCGCTCAGGGCAGCATTTTTCCCCAAATAGATATTTTTTTATTAATATTTTTATCCCCGGGACTTGTAAAAAGCCAAAAAAGGTGTATTTTATCTATAATACAAGATTTTTATATTAATACTTTTTTTTCTTGCTTTTGAGGTATTTCTTTGTCTAAGCCATTGATTTGCATTTGCATGGGCAGTTCTTGTTATGCTCGCGGCAACGAGGCCAACCTGGCTTTGCTCGAATCATTTTTAGCGGAGCATGGTTTGTCTGACTCGGTTTGTTTATCTGGTCGTTGCTGTGCCTGTCATTGTTCTTTGGGTCCGAACATCAGCATAGACGGCAAGGTTTACCATCACGTTGACTCTGCCACATTGCTCACTTTACTGCGTTCGAAATTTCTCAGCTCTGATTCTTCCAGCACATGAATTTAGCCTATCCCATTTACACTGCTGACGCTGAATGTCAGGATTGCTTCAAGTGTGTACGTCACTGTCCGGTGAAGGCGATCAAAGTAGTTTCCGGTCACGCTTCAGTGATCAGCGACCTTTGTTTAGCCTGCGGGGAGTGCGTCGAGGTATGTCCGGTTCATGCCAAGAAAGTTCGCGAGGATCTTGGTTCTGTGCGTCAGCTTTTGCAAGGTTCGGCTCCGGTTTATGTTTCTCTGGCCCCTTCCTGGGGCAGCGAATTCAGGGGTTTGCCGGCGGCCAATTTGATTGCGGCGCTGCGTCAGCTTGGCTTTGCCGGGGTCAGCGAGACCGCTTTAGGGGCACAAATTGTTAGTGACAGCTTGGCTTTATCGTTGCGCGAGATGCGCAGCGGGCTGCTGCTATCCTCAGCCTGTCCGGTGATGGTCGACTTTATTCGCAAGTACATGCCTGAGTTCAGCGATTGCATCACGCCGGTGCTTTCTCCAGCGCTCAGTCATGCCCGTTATTTACAGGAGCAATTTGGCGAGCACATCAAGGTTGTTTTCATCGGTCCCTGCATAGCCAAGAAGAACGAGGCGGACCGACGCGGCGAGCTGATCTCCAGCGCTCTCATGTTCAGCAGCCTGCGCCAGTGGTTTAAGGAGAGCAAGATTGCGCCCTGGCAGCTCAGTCCCACTGCCGAAGACTGCTTTGTGCCGGAAAACTCCAGGGAGGGCGCGCTGTACCCCATAGAGGGCGGCATGAACGAAACCCTGAAGGCGCATAGCGGCTGCGAGCACATCAACTACATGGTGGTCTCCGGCATAGATGCTTTGCGTCAGACTCTGGATGGTCTCAGGCCCGAGGATGTCAAGGAGCCGGTATTCATTGAAACACTGGCCTGCATAGGCGGCTGTGTGCATGGTCCGGGCAGCGAGCACTGCTCGCCGGGGCTGCTTGAGCGTCTGCGCATTATCCGCAACACGGATTTCCGCACTGAGCTGCCCGAACGCCGTCTCCCCTCCATTATCGAGGCCTATCCCAGCGCGGCGCTGCCGCAGTCCGATATTTCCCTGCAAGAGCTGCGCGAGGCACTGCAAAGCATAGGCAAGCACAACGAAAAGGACGAGCTTAACTGCGGCGGCTGCGGCTATAACAGCTGCCGCAATTTCGCCCGCGCCCTGCTTGAGGGCAAAGCCGAGCCTAGCATGTGCGTCTCGCATATGCGCAACCTGGCTCAAAAGAAGTCCAACGCCATGCTGCGCTGCATCCCGGCAGGCGTGGTCATCGTCAACAGCGAACTGCAATTGCTGGAATGCAACCGGCGTTTTGCCGAGCTTTGCGGCGGCTCGGCGCCGGAGATTTACGAGCTGGCCCCAGGCATGCCCAAGGCCAGGCTGGAGAAGCTAATACCCTTCGCCGGGCTTTTCGAGGAAGTGCTCAAAAGCGGTCGCGAGCTGTTTAGGGAGGCCGTGAAACTCGAGCAGAGGCTGCTCAATGTGAGCATCTTCAACATAGAGCCAGGGCTGGTGGTGGGCGCCCTGCTCTTTGATGTCACACAGACCGAATTCACCCGCGAACAGATCGCTGAACAGGCCAGGCAAGTCATAGACAAAAACCTGGCCACCGTACAGGACATAGCCTGCAAGCTGGGAGAACACATGGCTGAAACCGAGATACTGCTGCGCTCAATAGCGGAAAACTACGCCGATAAAACCTAGTGGTAGCACTCTTAGTGTGACTTAGTGTAACTTCGTGTGACTTAGTGTCCAACCCCCATCAACAACGAGAAAGCCGAACTGAAACGCATAATGCTAAGCGCCACTGACCAGAGCCTTTTTCTCGATCTTGCTTACAGCCAGTTCTGCAAGCATGGCGAGAATATCTGCGGCGACGCCTTCAGGTTTGAGAAGAACGAGGGCGACGGGCGGATTGTCGCCGTCTTGTCTGACGGCTTGGGCAGCGGCGTGAAGGCCAACATTTTGGCCAGCATGACTGCGAGCATGGCGCTGCGCTTTGCCGGGGTTCCCAACTACAGCATCGTGCACGCCGCCGAGATCATGATGAGTGCGCTGCCCATCTGCCAGCTGCGCAAAATCAGCTACGCCACCTTCACCATTTTGAACTGCGACCCGAGCCGAGCGCTGCGCATCATTGAAATGGGAAACCCGCCATTCATGCTTTTTAGGGAAAACCAGCTACTGGAAATCCCCTATGAGGAGCTCGAGTCTCCACGCTGGCAGCAAAGGCGCATGAGGGTCTATCACTTTGAGGCAAAGGCGCAAGACCGTATCATCTTTTTCTCTGACGGCATCAGCCAGGCAGCTCTGGGAAGCCCGGCCTACCCCTTGGGCTGGCGCAAAAAAGCCTGCGCAGAATACATACTGGATATTTTAGGGCAAAGCCCTGGACTATCCTCCCATGAATTGAGCAACCTGGTGCTTAAAAAAGCGCGCGGTCTCGAACCGCAGCAGCGCAATCAGGACGACATGACCTGCGCCGCGCTTTACTTCAGGCAGCCCCGAGAGATGCTGCTCTTCAGCGGCCCGCCCTACGACAGGCGGCATGACCGGGAATGCGCCCGCTTCATCGAGCAGTTCCAGGGCGAAAAGGCGATTTGCGGCGGCACCTCGGCGGAAATTGTGGCCCGCGAGCTAAAGCGCGAGCTGCGCATGAACCTGGAGAGTTTTTCCAGTGATATGCCCCCCATGTCGGCCATGCCCGGCATAGACCTGGTCACCGAGGGTATCTTCACGCTGACCAAGGCGGCGGGCTACCTCGAAAAAGGCGAGCAGTTCATGCCCAACAACCCGGCCGGCAAGCTGGCTGAAATGCTCAGACGCAACGATTACATCCACTTTCTGGTGGGCACACGCATCAATGAGGCGCACCAAGACCCCAACCTGCCCCAGGAGCTGGAGCTGCGGCGCAACATCGTGAAGCGCATCGCCGAGCTATTGCAGAAA
>Ga0265295_1005705_pt1 | contig 15619 bp, 12 predicted proteins | sample Munlansysbiofilm_FD_192503 | JGI IMG/M metagenome (GOLD analysis project Ga0265295, IMG submission 192503) | Leachate microbial communities from a municipal landfill in Southern Ontario, Canada - Methane capture system biofilm | ecosystem: Engineered > Solid waste > Landfill > Unclassified ... | reverse complement strand
GTCATTCGTTGTCATTCATGGTCATTCGTTGTCATTCGTGGTCATTCGTTGTCATTCATGGTCATTCGTGGTCATTTGTGGTCATTCGTTGTCATTCGTTGTTATTCGTGGTCATTCATGGTTATTCGTTGTCATTCGTTGTCATTCGTGGTCATTCTTGGTTATTCGTTGTCATTCGTGGTTATTCGTGGTCATTCGTGGTCATTCTTGGTTATTCGTGGTCATTTGTTGTCATTCATGGTCATTCGTTGTCATTCATGGTCATTCGTGGTCATTCGTGGTCATTCGTGGTCATTCGTGGTCATTCGTTGTTATTCGTGGTCATTTGTTGTCATTCATGGTCATTCGTTGTCATTCATGGTCATTCGTGGTCATTCGTGGTCATTCGTGGTCATTCATGGTCATTCGTTGTTATTCGTGGTCATTCGTTGTCATTCGTTGTCATTCGTGGTCATTTGTGGTCATTCGTTGTCATTCGTTGTTATTCGTGGTCATTCGTGGTCATTCGTGGTTATTCGTGGTCATTTGTGGTCATTCGTTGTCATTCGTGGTCATTCGTTGTCATTCTTGGTTATTCGTGGTCATTCGTTGTCATTCGTGGTCATTCGTGGTCATTCGTGGTCATTCGTGGTCATTCGTGGTCATTCGTAGTTATTCGTGGTCATTCGTTGTCATTCGTGGTCATTCGTTGTCATTCGTGGTCATTCGTGGTCATTCATTGTTTACTTTTTTGTTTTGCCTATGCTGTTGATGTAATTATTTAGTTTAATGCCCAATACTTTAATTAATTCCATGTACCGGTTAAACTCTTCTTCTGTCAGCAGATTCCGGTGGTAGGATTTTGTTAGCCATGTCTTGGTTTCGTACAGAGACCCACGGGCATAATAGTTAAAGTGATTGGATTCTTTGAAATGATATCTTCCAAACCCTTCAGAGATGTTGGCTGCAACGGAATCTACGGATCTTACCAATTGCTTGCCAATGGTATCTCTGTTAAAATCATCCCACTGATTTACATTTCTCCAGACCTCGTCACCCAAATCCATTGCCAACTTATAAATTTCCAACTCCTCTACATGCATAACTTTATGGTTAATAATTGAAAAGCATATTCACAAACGACCTCCTCAAAATCCTTTCAATCTTTTATCAATGTATCTCGAATTCATAATCCTCAAAATTCCCATATAATCGGGTGCAAGTTCTATGAGATCGCCAGTTTTGTAACTGCGTTCATTCTGGCCGATATCTATCACAATCATGTCGGAACTTGAACCCACAAATGAAATGGATTCATCGGTAGGTTTTAGATGGTTGCTTTCCACATCGAGTAATCCCAGGTCGAGTATTGCCCGGAACGAGGTGCGCCCTGATTCGTCGTTGCTGAAGTTATAGGTGTGACCTTCTACATTGGTACCCATTTCTCCCATAGGAACAGTGGGCTTTTCAATCAGCTCAATGATTTCAGCATAAACCATAAATACATCATTGTGCATATCGGGCAAGGTAGTATCATTATATACATCAGTTCCCAGAAACAAAGTTTCTCCAACCCTGAAATGATTGATGCCATGTGGCAGGAGTTTCTCAAATATCAACGGAATGGATACCGATGAACCTCCGGAAACATAAGGAATCTTTTTGTTAAACCGGGCCTCAACCAACTGTGAATAAAGGCTTAGCTGAATGAGCTTATCGTGATTTGGCAACACTCCATACAGGCAGGAAAGGTTGGTACCCACACCCACAACGTCAATATTGGGCAGGGTAAATACCTTTTCATAAAAATCAATGAAATCATCCCGCATCACACCCTCACGCAGCTCTCCCATTTCAATCATAATATAGATCTTGTGCACTTTCTTCTGTCGGACGGCCTCATCACTCAGGAGTTCAATAGTACGAAATTCAGTATTAAAACTGGCATCAGCATACTGCACAACCTCGGGAATAGAACGCGCCGGGGGGGGCTTGATATAAATGGTTTCAATTTCAGGGGCCATTTTCTTTATCGCACGCAAGTTTGAAACCCGTGAATCGCACAATTGTTTGGGTTTTAATGCAACCAACTCTTTCAGGAAAGTAATATTTCCGCATAACAATTTAGAAACAATAGCCCAGTTGATGTTTTCTTGTTTGAATAATCGATCAAGATACTCGTAATTTTCTTTCAGCTTGGCTGAATCGAGCGTAATGTATGCCATAAAATATAATTATTTTTGGTGTTTGAGCTTTCATTATTTACATTTTACTGCCTGATTTTCAGTAAGTAAAACAACAGGTCTGAATAGCTGTCATGGAGCCGGAAGCTTGCATCAAAACCGTTATTAATGCCCGGTAATATTTTAAACATTAACCCAGGCGGCTCAATCCATAATCTGTTTCAAAGTTCTGAACAACATAGCTATCAAAAAGATAAAACAGGTGTCAGACTTTGGCATTGCAATATACGAAATATTTTAAAACCTCATAAAATTATTTTTCTAACAACTGACTATCAACACAATACAACAACTAAGCCCTATTGGATTGATGCAGGAACCCACTAAATTGTTCATTTGATTCTACATAAATGTCATTTATTTGTATAGTCCCGAAGAAAAACATTATCTTTAAAACCTCTTAAATTTAACTTACTATGCCCGATTTAAGTAAAGACCGCGCCATCCTGGCCAGACCAGGCAAAACACTTTTGGTTACTGATTTTGAAACTGATTACAGTGCTCACATTGACAAAAAAAGTGATGGTGTGGACCGCTTACGTGAGAATGTTAAAGAGCTGATTGACATTCAGGGTAAACTGTATGCAGACAACCGGTATGCGGTTTTGCTCATTTTTCAGGCGATGGATGCTGCCGGCAAGGACGGTACCATCAAACACGTGATGTCCGGCTTAAATCCACAGGGATGCGAAGTGTATAGTTTTAAAACGCCTTCAATCAATGAGCTGGACCACAACTTTATGTGGCGCACCAACCGCTGTATGCCTCAAAGGGGCAGGTTTGGCATTTTTAACCGTTCCTATTATGAAGAAGTGCTCGTGGTAAAAGTGCATCCGGAATACCTCCTTCCGCAAAGCCTCCCAAATATTCAAAAGATTGAAGATGTAACCGGACAATTCTGGGAAAACCGATATCAACAGATCAATAATCAGGAACAATATCTGGTCGAAAATGGCACCATAGTACTTAAGTTCTTTTTAAATGTCTCGAAGAAGGAGCAAAAAGAGCGCTTTCTGGAACGCATAGAAAACCCGGCCAAGAACTGGAAATTCTCATCCGGGGACGTGAAAGAACGTAAACTCTGGGATAAATACATGGATGCATACGGCGATATGCTCACCCACACCAGCACCAATCACGCGCCCTGGTATGTAATTCCGGCTGACCAGAAATGGTTTATGCGCTATGCCGTAAGCAACATCATCATTAACCGGCTTAAATCACTGGATTTGAATTATCCCAAGCTGCCCGATGCTGAAAAATCCAGGCTAAATGATGCGAAAGAATTGCTGATGAATGAGGAATAAGTCAATTTTATCCGAACGCTGAACGAGTCCTTCTTAATCCCACAGCTTATGCACATTCAAAATATTGAAATAAAAGCCAGAACTAAAAATCAGACATTCATTCGTGAAAAACTATTATCGTTGAATGCCACCTTCAAAGGCATTGATAACCAAACGGATACCTATTTTAACATAAATTCAGGCCGGTTGAAACTGAGGGAAGGCAACATCGAAAACCACCTTATTCATTACGAAAGAGAAGATCAATGCGAACCAAAGTCTTCGGAAGTGCTGCTTTACAAATCTCAAACCATGGCCTCACTAAAGGAAATACTAATAAAAGCACTTGGAATATTGGTTGTCGTGAATAAAAAACGGGAAATTTACTATATCGACAATGTCAAATTTCATCTCGATGAGGTTGACAAGCTGGGTCATTTTGTTGAGATTGAAGCTATTGATGTCCATGGAATTCTTGGCAAAGACAAGTTACAGGAACAATGCTCCTACTACATGAAAATGTTCCAAATAGCAGGTGAAGAGCTTATGTCAGGCTCTTACAGTGACATGTTGTTAAAGACCTGAATTCGTGTAGTTTTCACTTTCGAACCTACTTGCTGTGCTACCTGAATAATAGGCAGACCTTATTTTAATGTTGCCAGCTTAATCTGCCAGCCCATTCCCAGGGAGAGAAAATGTTCGTAGCTATTGGGAGCTTCAAAACGAAAGATTACCGGCTTATAGAGTAAACTAAGATAAAAATTGCGGCGGGGTGTGAAGGTTGTCTTAAAAATCGGGCCCATACCATTGTAATATAAATTTTTGTCGGGTCGCGTATCTTCATCATCATAACCTCCCATGCCATTATGATATCCCCAGTGGTTACCGGTGAAATGCACGCCCATTCCGGCAGAGAATCGCTTGTAATGGCGTCCGGCAAGTATATGCGCCCAACTGGTAGATGAGGAAGTATAAGGCCCCCAGTAATCAACAGCCGCAGGAAATGGCAGCATAAAATCCATGGCTGCCCCTATGCCCCCTTCAATAAAAGCGGTGGCAGAAGTCATATACCCGGCTCCCAGAAAAACTCCCATAAACCCAAAAGTCTGCTGTCGCGTTTCACCCGAAGGCCGCAAAGAAAAATGATTGGCATAAGGAAGTTCCAGGTTCAGGTAGAGTCTGCCTGCTTTTCTTTCCGGTGTAGATTTTAACATGGGAATGGGTTCCAAATCATGGTCGAGATAAAGATTCCGGCTATAGCCCCAGCGCTTGGGATTCTCCAGGTCAATGAGCATTCCCAGTCCGTAAGAGGTAAAAATATTGGCATACCATGCCAGTGAATTTTTCGGTTCAAGAAAATAGTTTATAGAAGTTGAGTCATCAGAAATTTTCAGCCTTGCCGCCTGATGCTTTCGCTCGAGATAAACCATCCCCATTGGCGGTTCAATGTTGAATTTTGAATTTTCCGTATGAACTACAACGGGTTTTGCCGTATTGATACAAACATTGGTAAAGGGTTGATTCATTATAGTAGCGCAGGAGCCGAGCAGCAATGCAGTGCCCAGGGCCATAAGGGAGTAAGCTAATTTCATCACCCGAATATTTTTTACAAATATAGTTAATGTCTTGCCGCAATCTATGTTCAACAAAGGGATTTTTAATTCCACTTTGCTTTCCCGATAAAAGGGTGGATAGTCTGTTCGGAATACAAGACGTTTGTATTATGCAATGGTTGGAATGGTTTTGTGTGATCAGTGATTGGTGCCTGTCCGTCAGCCTGAAGCGGGAGCAATTATTCGCAGTTATAAAAAAATAATTCGTGTTAATTCGCGGTTGAAAAAGTGGTCGGTGATGAGACTAAAATTAACCTAACAGGTTTCCTTTCAAACTGTTAGGTTTGCTTTGTATAGGAAGAAATTCCAGATTGAAAAACAGCCTAACAGTTTTTTTCAATCTGTTAGGTTGTGGAGACCAAACTAATGGTTAGTGTTCGGACAAAAAATTAATTCGCGTTAATTCGCGCAATTCGCGGTTGAAAATAGCAGAATCTGTAATCTGTGGTTAAGAATTCAATCCGAAATCCGAACACAGGACTGCAATCTGCAATCCTACTTCCTAGCGTCAATCATAATTTCCAACATCTTGATGGCAGCATCCGGAATTACCGTGCCGGGACCAAAAACAGCCATGGCACCAGCCTGGTAGAGGAAGTCGTAATCCTGAGCCGGGATAACTCCGCCCACGATGACCATAATATCCTCGCGTCCAAGCTTTTTCAGCTCTTCGATTACCTGGGGAACCAGGGTTTTATGTCCTGCAGCAAGGCTGGAAACACCGAGTACGTGTACATCGTTTTCAACGGCTTGTCGGGCGGCTTCTGCGGGAGTCTGGAACAAAGGTCCGATATCCACGTCAAAACCTATATCGGCATAACCGGTAGCAACCACCTTGGCACCACGGTCGTGTCCATCCTGGCCCATCTTCGCAATCATGATGCGGGGACGGCGGCCGTCAAGTTCAGCAAACTTATCGGCCATTTCACTGGCTTTCTTAAAGCTGTCGTCGTCTTGCGACTCTGAGGAGTAAACTCCTGAAATTGAACGTATCACGGCTTTGTACCTTCCATAAACTTTTTCGAGGGCCATTGAAATTTCTCCCAGCGAAGCACGTTTGCGGGCAGCATCTATAGCGAGCGCCAGCAGATTACCTTCGCCGGTTTCGGCCGAACGGGTTAATGCATCTAATGCTTTTTGTACCTCTTCGCTGTTGCGATTGGCACGCAGGTCAGCCAGGCGTTTCAACTGGGCTTCACGTACGGCGGTATTGTCTACCTCAAGGGTATCAATCGGGTCTTCTTTGGAGAGACGGTACTTATTCACGCCCACGATGGTGTCGCGTTTGGAGTCAATGCGTGCCTGTTTGCGGGCAGCAGCCTCTTCAATCCTCATTTTGGGAACGCCGGTTTCAATGGCTTTAGCCATGCCACCCAGTTGTTCCACCTCTTCAATCAGTTGCCAGGCTTTATGCGCCAGTTCATGAGTGAGCGATTCTACATAATAAGAGCCTGCCCAGGGGTCAACCACGCGGTTGATGTTGGTTTCTTCCTGAAGGTAAATTTGGGTATTCCGGGCAATGCGGGCGGAGAAATCCGTTGGCAGGGCAATGGCCTCATCCAATGCATTGGTATGCAAACTTTGGGTATGGCCAAGCGCTGCAGCCAAAGCTTCCACGGCAGTGCGGGTAATGTTATTGAAGGGGTCCTGCTCCGTAAGGCTCCATCCCGAAGTCTGGGAGTGGGTGCGCAGGGCCATCGATTTCTCGTTTTTTGGATTGAACTGTTTTACAATTTTGGCCCAAAGCAAACGTGCAGCGCGCATCTTGGCAATTTCCATAAAGTGGTTCATGCCAATGCCCCAGAAAAACGAAAGCCTTGGTGCGAAAGCATCCACAGGTATGCCAGCCTGAATTCCGGTGCGAAGGTATTCCAGACCATCAGCCAGAGTGTAAGCCAGCTCAATATCGTTTGTGGCACCGGCTTCCTGCATATGATAACCACTAATAGAGATAGAGTTGAATTTCTTCATTTTTTGTGAAGTAAACTCAAAAATATCCGCGATAACTCTCATGCTAGGCACGGGTGGGTAAATATAGGTGTTCCGCACCATAAACTCTTTCAGGATGTCGTTCTGAATGGTTCCGGTAAGCTGATCCAGCGAAACACCCTGTTCCTCGGCCGCCACAATGTAAAAAGCCAGAATAGGCAGTACTGCACCGTTCATGGTCATGGAAACCGACATTTTGTCAAGAGGAATCTGGTCAAACAGGATCTTCATGTCAAGGATGGAATCAATAGCCACTCCCGCCTTGCCCACATCGCCAACCACGCGCTCGTGATCAGAATCATAGCCACGGTGAGTAGCCAGGTCGAAGGCTACAGAAAGCCCCTTTTGACCGGCCGCCAGATTACGCCGATAAAAAGCATTACTTTCTTCGGCGGTGGAAAAACCTGCATACTGCCGCACGGTCCACGGTCTCATAACATACATAGTACTGTAAGGCCCACGCAGATAAGGCGCAATGCCTGCCGCATAATTCAGATGCTCCATCTTGTCAAGGTCAGCCGCCGTAAACACAGGTTTAACGGGGATTTGCTCGGTAGTCATCCAGTCAATGCCCTTTTCAGGACTTGCCTTGGATGTTTTGTCGAACGACCTCAGTTTTACATTTTTAAAATCGGGACGCATATCTTTTGATTAATTTTTGAATTCAAGTTTTCTTTATTTCAGATTGCGGATTTACCAAAAGCCGGGTACAGGGGGATAAATTAAGAAATTTCTCATCTCAAAACTACCCTGCCTGTTTTCGTCAATCTTTATTTGTTTTCGAGCGTAAATAAACGCTGCGTTTCTTTGTCTCTTTCCGTCTCTGCGTGGCTGTTAAAATCCGTAGTCGCAAATCTGCAATCTACAACATCACCCCCAGCTTCTGCTGAAAAGCATACAATGTCTCCAGCACATTGGTGCGCACATGGATAAATTCATCCACACCGGCAACTTTGAGCGATTCAATAATATCTTTTGGATAACCGGCCACCACTATCTGGATTTCCTTTTTGGCAATTTTCAGTGCCTTAGTTGCTTCCGGAGCAATCTCGGTATATTCTTCATCGCTGCTGCAGAGGACAACAATATCAGCATTGGCAGTCAGGGCAGCACTTACACCTCCCAGTACCGAGCTAAATCCAGCATTGTCAATTATTTTGTAACCGGCTGTACCAAAGAAGTTGGTGCTGAAACCTGCACGTGCCTTGCGCATAGCCAGATTGCCAATGGTCATCAGGAACACGACAGGACGTTTGCCTTCCTCCATTTCGTATATTTCAGTAGCCAGTCGCAGGTCTTCAAATTCATCGGAAGCCCTAAAGGTATCCATGATTTTGAATGCAGGTACCGGGTCGTTGGTTTCTACCTCCTCTTCCTCAGTAGCCTGAATTTTTTCAAGCATATTTTCCTGAAGGTTAGGATATTGGTTTGTGCCCAACAATACTATCTTGCGCGTAGCAACATCATCGCGTCGTTTTTTGGCACTTTCAGCCACCTTCTGTTGAACCGTTCCTGCTTTAATGGCTGCAATCATGCCACCAGCGGCTTCGGCTTCCAGGAAGATCTTCCATGCCGCATCGGCCAGGGAAGCGGTGAGGTTCTCAACGTAATAAGAACCTGCCGCCGGATCGGCCACTTTGTCCAGGCTCGATTCCTCTTTAAGGATAATCTGCTGGTTACGGGCGATACGCTGTGAGAAAGTATCTGCATCCTTATATACATAATCAAACGGCAGCACAGTAATCATGTCCGCGCCGCCCAGGGCTGCTGACATGGCTTCAGTAGTTGAACGCAACACATTTACGTAAGGGTCATAAATGGTTTTGTTCCAGTTGGCCGTTACTGAATGTATACGCATTTTGGAGCTGCAATCGTTTTTCGGATGGTATTGCTCCACGATGCGTGCCCATAACATACGTGCAGCGCGCAATTTGGCAATTTCCATAAAGTAATTGCTGCCGGTGGCAAAGGTAAAGATGATTTTTGGAGCAACCTCATCAATACTCAGGCCATTGCTGGTGAGTGATGCAAGGTATTCATTGCCTGCTGCAAGGGCATAACCCAGTTCCTGAGTAAGCGTTGCACCCGCGTTGTGGAAAAAATGTGCGTTTACCGTAATTCCACGAAGGTGAGGGACTTTACCGCCTGCATTTTTCAGCAATTCGGCGGCTTCTGTCATATCTTCTTTTTCGGAAGCATGAAAATTACCTTTCAGCAGTGCGTAGCTGATGGGATCAAAGTCAAAAGTGATGTAGGCTTCTGCCATATGCTCACCTTTAAGACATCCCAACAATTCATTATAATTGCTTACTGAGTTCAGGTTGACCCAGACTTTTGCCAAATCAATGTTTTTCAAAAGATTATCAGCATCAGCGGCCGATTTAACATTGGAAGCATTCAATGAAACTGCCGTAGCTCCTTTGCTTAAAGCTTCCACAGCCTGACGGTTGGCCTCTGCAATGTCGGCAATGTCTATACTCTGGCAAATGCGCCAGTCATTACCGGTGGGTTTGGTCCCCCTGAGGTAAGGAAATTGTCCGGGAATCAAATCACCCTGACCATTCAAAGCTTCCAAATCTTCGGCCCGGTAATAAGGCTTTACCGCAAAACCCTCATTGGTCTTCCATACAAGTTTTTTCTCGTAATCTGCTCCCTTCAGGTCTTCTGTAATTCTGTCTTCCCATGCCTGGGTGTCCGTGCCCGGAAACTCATCGAACAATCGTGCTTGTTTGTTTTTTTTGTCTTGTGTATCCATCTCTGGCTAATATTGTGAATTCCAATTATTAAAACTTTTTGGAACGGGTCTTGTTTCTTCTTTAATTCAAATTTCCTAAGAGGCTGCAAAGGTAACGGTTTTTTTATGTTTGGGAAGCGATTACCGCTAAAAAAGACTGACTAAATGAGAAAAATGCTTCTCTCTTTATTAAATGTAATATTCTATATATGAACATATTAATCAGTGGTGCTTCGGGATTGGTAGGCACCCATCTTACCCAGATGTTTGGCAAACAGGACGATAATGTTGTTTTCCTTGGGCGCGATGATTTTGAGGGAAGCCAACAGGAGATGGCCGATAAGGTAGAGAAGGCTGATGTCGTCATACATTTGGCAGGTGCACCCATTGTTGCCCGATGGACGGCAGCTCACAAAAAGGCTATCCTGAATAGCCGCATAAATACTACTTACCTTTTGGTGCATGCAATGGAACTGGCAAAAAGGAAGCCACTAATGTTTATTTCCACTTCTGCGGTAGGCATATATGCCGATGGTGCTGTGAATACCGAGAAAGATGCACAGTTGGCCGAAGGTTTCCTTTCTGAAGTCTGTCAGCGCTGGGAGGCGGAAGCTTTAGCTGCCCGATCCGTAACAAAAGTGGCCATTTTCCGCTTCGGGGTAATTTTAGCGAGGGATGGCGGCGCTTTACAGCAGATGTTGCCTCCCTTCAAACTGGGACTGGGCGGCCCCATAACCGGTGGGAAGCAGGGTTTTTCATGGATTCACATTGACGACCTGATGCGGGCTTACCGTTTCGTAATCGAAAGAAAACTGGATGGAATTTTCAACCTTACCGCACCGCAGATTACCGATAATGCTTTGTTTACCAAAGAACTGGCCGCCGCACTGAACCGGCCGGCAGTTATGCCCATTCCGGCATTTGGGCTGCGTTTGGCTTATGGAGAGGGCGCTGTTTCGCTTACCACCGGTCAGAAAGTACTGCCCGAAAGGCTACTCAATGAGGGTTTTGAATTTCGTTACCCGGATTTGAAGAAAGCGTTTGGGGAGTTGCTTACCTGACAGGGTTGCGCAAAGATTGTTTGGCCAATTGCGAAAGCGGAAGGGCCTGCCAATACGTGGATTTTGTCGGCAACTCTGTCAGGGGCCCGACCTCCGTGATAGCCATTTTCGGCTAAAGCCAAAGACAAAGCTGCCAGGCATTTTGCACCGGGCTGAAGACCGGAGAAAGTGAAATATTTAGCCGTAAAAGCCGGGTTGAAGCACCGGTTAAACTTATCAATGATGTTAATGGATGAGAAAACTAAGATAGTTATTTTTTTGGCTATTGAAGGAATTCATACTAATTCTTTCATCATACTGAAGGAATTAGGCTAAATACTTTCAATACAATATATTTTTTTGTAAATTTGTATCGTAAATACTTATGAGATGATGACAAATTATCTGCAAAGAGCTATTCAACAGCAATTTCTGGCCAAGCTTCAACCCAATAAAGTCCTGGTTTTGCATGGTGCCCGAAGGGTAGGCAAGACCGTGTTTCTAAACTATTTAATCGAAAAAGTGCTTGAGGAACCATCTCTTTTTCTGAATGGAGAAGATATGGCTGTTCAGGCACTGTTAACTCAGCGTACTGCTGAAAATTACAAACGATTGCTGGGTGATAAAAAGTTACTTATTGTAGATGAGGCGCAAAAAATTCCGGATATTGGGCTTGCGTTAAAATTTATGGTTGATTCCATTGAAGGGTTGAAAATTATAACCACCGGATCCTCTGTTTTTGATATTGCAAATAAGCTTGGCGAGCCTCTTACCGGAAGGAAATACACCTTTAAAATGTTCCCGATTGCACAGATGGAACTTTCACCAATTGAAAATCTTATAGAAACCAAAGCGAGACTTGAGGAAAGATTGATATATGGCAGTTATCCCGAATTGCTTCATCTGCCTTCTTATGATGGAAAAGCTGATTATCTGAATGAGATGATAAATGCCTACCTCCTAAAGGATATTCTCGAATTTGATGGCATTCGTAACTCTGATAAAATGTTCGATTTGTTGCGTTTAATTGCATTCCAGATTGGAAAGGAAGTTTCGCTGGAAGAGTTGGGCAAGCAACTTTTACTTAGCCGGAATACCGTTGAAAAGTATCTCGACTTGTTGTCGAAGGTTTTTGTCATTTTTAAACTTCAGGGATATAGCCGCAACCTGCGGAGTGAAATTACCAAAACCAGTCGCTGGTATTTTTTTGATAATGGGATACGCAATGCTTTAATTAGGAATTTTCATCCGATTTCGCTGCGAAATGATATAGGTGAGCTATGGGAAAATTATATTTTATCAGAAAGGATTAAGTATCAGCATTATACCAATATCCAGACATCTAATTGTTTTTGGAGGACTTATGAACAACAAGAGATTGATTGGATAGAAGAAGCAGGAGGTAAATTATCGGCTTTTGAGATTAAATGGAATCCTGCCAAAGCCGTACGTGTCCCCACAGCATGGGCAAAGGCATACCCGGAAAGCAGTTTCCAGGTGATTCATCCGGAGAATTATTTAGATTGGATTAGTGGTGCATTTTGAAGAATTTCATACTAATCCCTTCAACAAAGGGACGAAATTTAACCGAATTTCTTCAATTCCAACCCTCACGGGATTGACACCTGATTATCAAATTATCTTACCTATGCTTAAAGAACCACCGCTTGGCAGGTTTCTCCGACCCCGTCAGGAGTGAATCTGAATGAATTGGCGATATCTTGCAATCCTGATTGAACCTTCATATCTTTATAGTTTCCATTAAATATACGGCGAAAGCACGCTGTCGTAAAAGAGTTGACTAGGATTATTCATCAAAAATACCTGACTTTTGTCACAAAACCTGAACATTATGTGTCATATAGTTAAAGTTGTCCCTCATGCATTTTGACAAGGTTTACAATCAAAACTACCGATTGGTTTACATTTTGGCCTGCAAAATTGTGAAGGATGACGAGGTGTCGAAAGACATTGCCCAGGAAGTATTTTTGAAGCTTCACCACTTTTTAGCGGATGGAAAGCAGGTTTTGAATGTGGAGGGATGGCTTAACCGGACTACTTACAACCATTGTCTGAATTATTTGAGGGATTCCAAAAAATGGCAGCACAGTAGGCTTTCTGAAAATAAAGAGACTGAACCCGGAAGTGATTTGAGCATTACTCAGGATGAAGAGAGAAGAAAACTCAGGCATTGTCTGAGTCTGTTAAACGAAAAGGAACAGGTGTTGGTCATCCTTTACAGCGAAGGAATGAGTTACAAAGAGATGGCTGAAATATCAGGGCTGCGCTTTACCTCCGTGGGAACCACACTGTCGCGGGCATTAGCCAAACTTAAAAAGCTTTACAATCATGAAAACAAATAAATGCTTTTCTGATAATGAGATACAGTTTTATCTTGATAGCGAATTATCTGCTGAAAGCCATCAGGAATTTCCAAAACATCTCGCTGAATGTGAAAAGTGTTCCACAAGGATAACGGAGCAAAGGAGATGGATTGAATTTGTGCACACATCGCTGAAAGGGGAGGAAGTCGAAAAAGATATGGTGATACCTCCTTTCAAAAAAGAGCTGTCTCCTGCGAAATCAAAACCCATAAAACTTAACTTTCGTTTCCTGTTAAAAATCGCCGCGGTGATTGCCTTGCTGGTCAGCGTTTACCTGATTGCAGAGAAAAAAGAAACACAAGCATATCAGCCCACCGCACAGGAGTTGCTTTTGTGGGAAGAAACCATGCAGGGCGATGATGCCAACCAGGTATGGCACGATCGAACTATTACCGCAGTGGAAACCAATTCCGCAGGTGAAGTAGTCAATATCGAAATCAATTAAAAACAAATACCATGAAAAAACCGGCTTTATTCATTGCAATGCTGTTTTGTGGAATGATTGCAAACAGTCAAAACCTGTCAGATATTTATCAGAAAGGTCCGGTTCTCATGAAGGAAGATGCCGGATTTGGTACTCAAAACAATTGGGAAAAGTTGTTCTATGACATTGATGCAAGTAGGGAGCAGGGAGAAGATGGTAAAAATAAAGCAATTGTAGTAGCCCCCGATGGAACCATTTTTATGAGCCATCGTTCCCGGCATTCCATTTCCGTGTTTGATAAAAACGGGAACTTTGCGAAGGAATTCGGCAAAAAAGGAGGCCGTGAATCCGACTTTGTCTATATGCCTTATGTTGTTGGCATTCTGGGTGATAAATATCTGGCCACATCTGCGGTGGATGGGCGTATGTTGTTTTTTGACCTGAATGGCAAATGGGTGAAAACCATCAAGTTGGACTATATGCCTTTGGACAATGCAATGCTTCGCAATAATAAATTTGCGATTCTTGGGCACACTTCCTGGAAATCGAAAATCAGAAGATTTGTGGCGATTAAGGATTTTAATACTGGAGATGAAACGATTATCTGGGACCATTTCGAGGGCATGGAGATAAAAAATAGTATTCAGACAAGGACGCCGTCAGGTGGAATCAACACCTGGTCGCTGCCATTTTCTCATCCTTCCTATACACAGCCCAAGTTATTAACCACCCCTGATGGCAACCTTGCCCTTGTTTTTCCGGGAACCGGCGAAATAAAAGTCTATTCGCCTGAAGGTAAGCTACTGAAATCAATTGTGCTTGCTACAGGAGAACGCTTGACTATAACCCAGGGAGAAAGGGAAGCCTATTACAATAAAGCATTGGAATATTTAAAAACAATGGAAAAAGAACTGTCCACTGCAAAAGGAACAAAAAGAGAGAACCTGGAACAAACCATCAGCCAGTTTAAGCAGCAGATTGGAAAATATCTCGACCCGGCCTATTATCCTGAAAAGCTGCCCGAAATTTCCCAGGCCATGTTTGATTCGGATAACAATCTGCTGGTTTTCGCTTTTACCAAGGAAAGTGGGGAAAATAAATTCATGTTTTATTCATACAATAACCTTGGAGAAAAAATAGGTAGTTCATCTTTCGAGTCCGATAAGTACAATCTGAATTTGAGTAACTCAAAGTTTGTTTTCTTTAAAGGTGATGTTATTGGCGTTCAAATGTTGAAAGATGAAAACAGTAAAATCCCGGTGCGGTTGGTGAGGTTTGGGTTGGCGAAATAGAGTTTTGCGGTTTAGCCCTGACAGGGTGCTTTCGCACTCTTTTAAGATGTCTCCCAAACCTCAGAACCATCACTAAAATTCAGGCTTCGCCAGAAACCCTGCCAGGACAAACTCAATCTGCATGATAGCCATTTTCGGCTAAAGCCAAAGATTAAGCGGCAAGACATTTTGCACCGGGCTGAAGCCCGGAGAAATTGAGGCGAAGGAAACCCGGCTAAAGCCGGTAAAATAGAGACAATGAATTTTTTCGCAAACATCTGGCTGAGGGCCGAAATAGAAGCGGTTTAGCCCTGACAGGATGCTACATCTCCCTTCTGAATTATCACCCAATCCGTAAATTATCCCTTAAATTAAACTTTTGTCGGGTCCCTGTCAGGGGAGGCCCAACCTTCGTGATAGCCATTTTCGGCTAAAGCCAAGATTAAGCGGCAAGGCATTTTGCACCGGGCTGAAGCCCGGAGAAATTGAAGCGAAGATTTTTTTTTCGCAAACATCCCGGTGAAATTAAGGCAAAGAAACCCGGCTAAAGCCGGTAAAATTGAGACAATGAATTTTATCGCAAACATTTGGCTGAGGGCCGAAATAGAAGCGGTTTAGCCCTGACAGGATGCTACATCTCCCTTCTGAATTATCAC
>Ga0265295_1005704_pt1 | contig 15623 bp, 15 predicted proteins | sample Munlansysbiofilm_FD_192503 | JGI IMG/M metagenome (GOLD analysis project Ga0265295, IMG submission 192503) | Leachate microbial communities from a municipal landfill in Southern Ontario, Canada - Methane capture system biofilm | ecosystem: Engineered > Solid waste > Landfill > Unclassified ... | reverse complement strand
TGCCCAACTTAATAATTATTTAGAGCATTCAATTATACATTTGTTTAAATTATTTTAGTTATAATATAGGTTAATCAAAAAAAGAAGGTCTATTATGAAGTTATATCTATTTTTAATACTCTTTTTCATAAGTGTATCAGCAAATAATGCAGTCCACACTTATGCTAAAAACCATGAATGCCAAGCTTGTCATCCAAAGATTTATGAGGAGTTTAGTGGTTCTGTACATGCCAATGCAACTCCTCAAAAAGACCCTATTCACAAAGTTGTGTGGGATAAACATCCGCAAAACATAAAAGAGCAGAGATACACTTGTGGAAAATGCCACACCCCAGCAGCCGATAACCTTGACAAGATGCTAACAGCTGGTGAGACTGCCATGCCAGATGCCAACAATGAATCCCATCAAGATGCCATTAGTTGCGCCTATTGTCATCGTATAAAGAGCATAGAACTTCATAAACATAGCAACACAAATATTATAACTAACACTCAAAAAAACTACTTTGGAACTATGAAAGAACATCTTGAATCACCATTTCATGGCATCATCTCAGAGGGAAATACACATATGCAAAATGGAAATGTCTGCATAGGTTGCCACTCTCACAGAATGAATAAGCATGGACTAAATGTCTGTTCAACAAACATTAACAATGAGCTAGATGCTACAAACTGTGTGAGTTGCCATATGCCAAAAGTAGATGGTAGTGTATCTAATATGCATGAGACTAAAAAACATGCTTTTCACGGTTTTGCAGGTGCTCACTACCACTCTGAGATGCTAACTTCGTATGTAAATATATCTCTTTTAAGAGAGAGCGAAAAATTCAAAGTAAACATAGATAACCAAACATCTCATGCCCTTTTACTTCATCCACTAAGGATTGCACTTTTAAAAGTCAACGTTAAAAGGGAGGGCAAGGTTATAAAACTAAAAGATGAGGCATTTCAAAGAGTAATAGGTAGCGATGGTAAAGCAACGATGCCATGGTTAGCAAAGAAAGATATCCAAAACACTATGATTCAAGCCAATGAAAATAGAGCTGTAGAGTATAAGTTTAAAATTAAAAAAGGTGATGAAATAGAGGTCGTCTTAGGATGGTTTTTAGTAGATCCTAAAGCTGTTAAAAAACTAGGACTTGAGGATGAAAAAGAGGCTACAGAGTTTAAAGTCTTCAAAAAAGAGGTTTTTAGCTTTTAAAAGCTGGCTTTTTGCTGCGCTTGAGTGGCACTTCATTGGGCTATATTTTTTTCATAGTATAATACACCTATATATAAATCAAAAGGTATCTCTATGAAACACTTAAGTGCGCTTTTTCTGCTCTCATCTTCACTTCTTTTTGCCTCAACTCTCTCAGAGAAGCCAACTTCATCTTCACTTATCGTCTATAATAATGGAGTTGCCCTTGTACATGAACAAAGAGATTTGAGCCTTCAAAGAGACGATAAAGAGATAGTTTACTCTCCTGTTGCAAACACTATCATAACAGACTCAGTCAGCATCTCTTTGCCAAAAGAGGTAACTCTCTACTCACAGCAGTACAGATATGACCAACTAAGCTTACATAAACTCTTAGATGCGCACATCGGCAAAAAAGTGAGGATTTCTAGAGAGGAGTTTACGCTTCTATCCCACGAAGCAAACTCCGCACTTTTAAAAGATAAAAAAGACCAAATCACATCAGTACAATCAAAAGATATTATCTTTGAAACTATCCCGACTTCACTTCTAACAAAACCCTCTTTAGTCTATAACATCGAGACAAGAAAAGCGGTAGATGCTAAGATAGAGATTGACTACCTAATACGAAATCTTTCGTGGAAAAGTGACTATATATTAAGTCTTAATGGAGATAAGGCAACTCTTGTGGGCTGGATAAGTATAGAAAACCGCTCAGGAAAATCTTACAACAACACGCAACTTCATGTCTTAGCTGGAGATGTAAATAGTGTACAAACTCCAATAATAGCAAATAGATATGCACAAGATATGGCTTTAAGCCAAAGAGTGGAGCATCTCTCACATGAGGGCTATCACTTTTATAGTGTAGATTTTAAAGTAGATATCTCAGACCAAGAAAAAACTCAAATAAAATTTTTAAGTAAAAATGATATAAACATCAAAAGGCTCTATAGAGCACAAACTTCAAGCCCACTAACTCTAAACTCACAAGTAAAGCATAGCGTTGGACAGATTATAAAGATGCAAAAACTTGATGTTGCTCTTCCAAAGGGGGTAGTTAGAACCTATTCTCCATTAAAAAAACAAAAAGTTTTTTTAGGTGAAGCACTTATTTCTCACACTCCAAAGGATACAAGTGTTGAACTCGCTATTGGGAACAGCTTTGACCTCGCTCTAAAAGAGGAGATAATCTCTCGTTCAGATACAAAAGAGCACTACGATGCGACTATAAACTACACTTTAAAAAACTCCTCTGATGAGAAAAAAACTGTAGAAGTTTTAGTACCCTTTAACAAAAATAGCACAAGCACCATCAAAACAAAAGAGAAGTTTTCTTACAAAAATGGTAATCTTGTCTCTTTTAAAGTTGTACTAGATGCTAATGCCCAGAAGAGTTTTAGCGTTAACTTTATAAGTAAAAAGATATAAAAAGGATAATTTTTGGCAAAAAAATATGTGATACTAGATACTGAGACGACAGGTATAGGCGAAAATGATAGGATAATCCAACTAGGCTTTATGGTTTTAGGTGCAAAAGAGATAGAGGTTCATAACGAGTTTTATTCTAGTGATGTTCCTATTAGCTTTGAGGCTATGGAGGTTCATGGCATCACTCCAGATATGATAGAAGGAAAACCATCTTGCGTTGATAGCGAGGCTTACAAGAGACTTTGTGAGCTAAACTCCAAAGAGAACTATCTAATCATCCACAATGCTGATTTTGACATAGGAATGCTCCAAAAAGAGGGCTTTGTAAATGAGATGAAAGTTATAGACACTCTAAGAGTTTCAAAACATGTACTTCCCGATGAAGAGTCACACCGACTTCAATATTTCCGCTACAAGATGGGGCTTTACAAAGAGGAAGAAAAAGAGGCAGAGGAGCTTGGCATTGTAGTAAAAGCTCACGATGCCATAGGAGATGTTTTAGTTTTAAAACTCCTTTTATCTAAACTCAAAGTTGCAGTACAATCTTCTTTTATAGGTGAAAATCCTGTTGAGAAGATGGTGGAGTTAACACAAACACCTATCTTTGAGCACTACTTTAGATTTGGAAAATATAGAGGAAAAACTCTAAAAGAGATAGCAGTATCAGATGCTCCTTATCTTAGATGGTTACTAAAAAATATGGAAAACCTTGATGACGATATGCGTTACTCTATCAACAAGGTTTTAGAATAAAAGGCATAAACTTTTAAGTCGCTCTTAGGTTTGTATAAACTACAGTTTATATAGTCTCTTAGGAAAAAAGCGCAGAAGCCAGAAAAAAGAGTAAAAGCGCAATTGCAGCGCTAATGAGAGTATATGGGAGTTGAGTATTTACATGTTCAACCACATCACAATCACTTGCCATTGAAGATATAATGGTGGTGTCTGAGATAGGTGAGCTGTGGTCACCAAAGATGCCACCAGATATAGCAGCTCCTAAAACCAAAGCGATGTTAGCATCTAGCACTACAGCCATAGGGACAGCTATCGGTATCATAATGCTAAAAGTTCCCCAACTAGTTCCAGTTGAAAAAGATATAAGTGAACTTAGTATAAATACAACAGATGCTAGCAGATAAACATTTAAACTCTCTTGTGCTAAAGATGCCAAATACTCTCCCGTTTTTAACTCACTAGTAACCTCACCTATGGCAAAAGAAAAAAGTAAAATTATAGCGATGGGAAAGAGTTTAACAGCTCCTTTAAATGCACTTATACTCCAAGTTTTATAAGTCATATTTCTCTTTAGTATGTAGTAAAAAAACATAAAGATAAGTGTAGTTAAAACTGTGTAAAAGATGGCGCTAGATCCACTACCCTTTAGCAGATTTCCATCTCCACTAATGTAGAGATATACAAAAACTAAAGCAACCATCACAAGCATTGGCAATACCATAAAGTACATGCTTTGTGCTTTTTTCTCTATCTGTTCATCTTGTGTGGTTTGTGTGTTTATATATTTTGCATGCTTCATTGCACCTATATCAATGTTAAACCAGATAGCTACAAATGTAACAATAAGCGCTACCATCGCATAGAAGTTAAAGGCTATAGACTCTAAAAGTATAGTGATAGCATCACCTTCTATAACACCACTTTGTATCTGCGTTGCAATGAGTCCTAAAAGAAGTGCGCCCCAACCATTTAAGATTATCAAAGAGCTTACAGGAGCTGCTGTTGAGTCGCAAACAAATGCTAATTTGGCAGCTGGAATCTTATACTCTTTAACAAAACCACGACCTACGGCTCCTGCAATAAGAGAGGTGATAGAAGACTCTATAAAGATAGCTAAACCAATCACATAACTAAGCATTAGTGCAGATCTAGCGGACTTTACAAGGCCTAGTCTCTTTTGCATAAACTCTACAAAACCCTCGATACCGCCACTTTGCTCTATAAGAGCCATAATGCTTCCCACCAAAATAGCAAAGCCAAGTGTTTTTAAAATCCAAGGCTCACTAAGAAGTGAGATAAAAAGTTCAAAAATAGCTCTTATACTAAGTGCAATGGAGAAATCATGAAGTATAAAAAGTCCTAAGACAATCCCACTAAACAAAGAGATTATAACACTTCTAGTATAGAGTGCTAAAGTGATTGCAAGAAGTGATGGAAGAAGTGATAGTGCAGATGTTTCTATGGCTAGAACTCTATAGCTAAAAGTACCAATCCTGCTCTACCAAACTTCTCTTTATAGATTTCGCACTCTTTTTGTCGAACCTCTTTAAAACCTAGTTTCTTATAGTAAAGTAGAGTCTCTAATGAGCCAATCTCAACCATAGCTTGAGCTATTCTATAGCCCTTTAGTCTTGCGGTTAAAAGACTCTTTTGCATTAGAGCCTTTAGTACTCCAACATCTATAAAACCCTCTATCTCTTCCATAAAGTCAAAGATAAGAGTTCTTTTGTTTAACTCAAAATCACAAGCTTCTAAAATCTCTAAATATTCATTACTGCCATTGTGTCTCTCTATCTCTTCTATTGCATCTACAAAAGAGTCTCTTGTTGAAATCCTAGGTTCATATGTACATAGCGAGCCTACTTTCTCGCCATCTATCTCAGCTATTAAAAAGTTAGTGTAATGACAATAGTTTTTAGCATTTGTGGTAGTTAGCTTCTCTAAATATTTTAAAGTCTCTTCATCTTTTTTAGTTGCAAATATAAGATCAAACATTCCATATTTTTTTTCAGCACGAGAACTCTGCAGTATCATTTGTGCCAAAAAAGGGGCGTCTTCACTTAAAGCTTTTCTAATTTTTATACTCATTTTTTCATCCAAAATTATTTATCTTCATATAGTGGTAATAGTACCATATATTATGATAAATACTTTCTTAATTTATGGTATTTTGCTAAATTCGCAAATTGAATAAAAAAGCTTCTCTTTTATAGTGTTTCTAGCCTCAAATAAATTTAAGATAGCACAAAGGATCCCACTAATACTTAGCGAAGCCTACACAAGCCAAAAACTTTTTCTAGGCCTTAGATTTTAAAGCCTAACATCTCTTTTGGAAGCGAGGTTTTAACCTCGTAGAGAAGGTTTGTAAAGTGTACTTTAATATTAAAGCCTAATATGCGAAGCTCATCGTAGAGAATGCCACTAGTTAGCATTCCTACAAATAATCACTTGCGAAAAATTTGTAAGCTTTAAAGCCTAATATATCTTTTGGAAGCGAGGTTTTAACCTCGTAGAGAAGGTTTGTAAAGTGTACTTTAATATTAAAGCCTAATATGCGTAACTCATCGTAGAGAATGCCACTAGTTAGCATTCCTAAAAATAATCACTTGCGAAAATTTTGTAAGCTTTAAACAGTCTCCAAAAAACTGCTAAAGCAATGAAGATTAGTCCTCTTTTGTCATCCTGTTTTTTGCCTCTATGCCAAGAAGCGATAAGCCTACTCTAAGTGATAACGCTACAACTTCTAAAAGTTTTAGAAGTTTTGCTTCATCTTCACTTCCTATGATTCTTACATCATAGTAAAATTTGTGCAAAGATGCCGCTAGTGATTTTAAATACTCTGGGAGTTTTTGAACTTGGCGAGAGCTAAATGCATCTTCTATGACTTCTGGCAGTAAAAGTGCATCAAAGAGTAGCGCATCTGCATTTTCATTGAGTCCTTTTAGTGAAGATGCCATAATTTCATCTTTACTAAAGTTACTCTTTGAGAGGATAGTTTGAATCCTTGCATGGGCATACTGTATATAAAAAATAGGGTTTGAGCTATCTTGTTTTTTAAATTCGCTTACATCAAATTCTAGTGCAGTATCGCTCTTTTTTGAGGCAAATATAAAGCGAAGGGCATCTGAACCTATCTCATCTACAATATCGCTCATAAGTATGACATTTCCAGCGCGCTTGCTCATTTTGTATGGTTCGCCATCTTTTAAAAGGCTTACCATTTGGGAAAGAAGTGTCTCTAGTTTTTTGCTATCATATCCTAGATATTCAACAGCTGCATTTACTCTTGGGATATAACCGTGATGGTCAGCACCCCAGATATTGATATAGTGATCGTAGCCTCTCTCAAACTTTTGGTTATGATAGACTATATCGCCAGCTAGATAAGTTTCTCTTCCATCTTCGCGCACAACAACTCTGTCGTTATCATCACCTTTTACTTGCGAAGCTATCCAAACTTTACCATCTTTTTCGTAGATGCCAGCACCCATCTTCTTCATAACTCTTTGCCAATCATCATATAAAGATGACTCATTTACAAAGCTATCAAAATGGATATTTGTAGCGGCAAGAGTACCAACTACTATCTTCATAACTCCATCTTTAGCCCAAAGTGCTAGCTCTTTTTGGCGAGATTCATCACTTAGAATCTCTTTGCCAAACTTTGCCACAGCATCGTGAGAAAGGGCATCAAGGTAGTCACCTCTATAGTAACTCTCTGGATATTCTACACTCTCGCCTAAGATGTTTTCTCTACCGTAGAGTTGGATAGAGAGCCCTAACAAGTCTATCTGGTTACCAGCATCATTTACATAGTACTCAGCAGTAATATCATAACCCAAATGTTTTGCTAATCTATAAAGAGTATCTCCATAAACTGCGCCCCTTGCATGGCCAATATGAAGTGGTCCTGTAGGATTTGCACTTACAAATTCTAGTAAGATTTTACTTTTTTTTTCTTGTTTGCCAAATTCATCTTGATTTTCTAAGGCCCAAGAAGCATACTCGTTTAAAAAATCTTCGCTAAGACGGAAGTTAAGATAGCCTTTTAAAGATTCAACGCTAGAGAAAATTTCATGATTATCAAATGAAGATGCTATCTCCTCAGCTATAAGCATTGGAGATTTTCTAAGTTCTTTGGCTAAAGAGAAAGCTATTGGCGTAGAAAAATGTCCAAAACTTCTATCTTTTGGTTTTTCTAAAACAACGTCACAATCAAATTTTTCACGCAAAAGTGATGATACTCGTTGTTTCAAAGTTATGCTTGTGTTGTAGTTTTTGGAGCTTCTGTTGAAGCTGTAGTTGTAGTTTCAGTTTCTACTTTTTTAGGAGCATCAGTAGAAGCCATTTCAGCCTCATCAACTTCTTTCATCTCGCTTTTAAAGTTTTTGATTCCTTTACCAAGCCCTTTTGCTAGGTCAGGTATCTTTTTTGCACCAAATAAAAGTACGATAATTCCAAATATTATTAGTAGTTCAGTTCCACCAGGCATTCCCATGTTCTTTCCTTTTTTTATAAAATTATTGCGAGAGTATAGCTATAATTTGCTGTAATTACTCTTATAGCTTAGAGCAAAATAGAAGCTATTACTCTATATCTTCCCATTTTTGAACAAATTCATTTATTCTGTGAGTTGGGATTTTTATTCTTGCTGTTTTTGCAATCTGTCTTAACACATCTGTTGCTAGATCAAAATCATCATTTATTACCACAAAGTCATATTCCGAAGTCCGTTGAATCTCTCTTTTAGCCATTTTTATGCGATTTTCAATCACCTCGCTAGAGTCTGTTGAGCGTTCTACTAGCCTCTTTTTTAACTCTGATAGAGATGGAGGAGTTATAAATACTGATGTCGTAATATCTCCTAACCTGTTTTTTATGGCTGTATTTCCCTGTACATCTATATCAAAGATTACTAACTTACCCTGACTCAAAGCTTCTTTAACAGGTTTTAGAGATGTTCCATAGTAATTTCCATGCACTAGTGCATACTCTAAAAAAAGGTCTTGCTCTATATCTTTTTGAAACTCCTCTTTGCTAACAAAATAGTAATGAACTCCCTCTACTTCTCCCTTTCGCATAGGGCGGGTAGTCGTAGAGATGGAAAAATAGTAGTCACCTATATCATCTGCTATTGCATTTATTAGGGAGCTTTTTCCAGCGCCACTAGGGCCAGAGAGTACTAAAACAACACCGTTTTTTTTATACATCATTTATCGCCCAATGTTATGTTAATATTTATCTTCATACCTTTTAAAGATGCTGCTACATCTTTATCTGAAAGTGCTTTTAGAAGTTTTTTAAGGGACTCTACTCCCTCATCATCAGAGCTTATCTCTTGTGGCAATTCTAATTCCTGAAGCTCTTGAGATTCATTTTCATCAAACTCCTCAAACTCTTCTTGCACCTCATCTTCGACCTCTTCGCCAATAGCTAGTTTGATATCTCTAGCATTTAACGATTCTAATTCATCAATATCACTCATATCTATATCTAGTAACGCATCCTCATCAAGCTCACTCTCTAAGTCCTCTTCGCTAAGTCCAAGAACGGCATCTTCAATTGTACTCTCTAAATCATCATCGCTTATATCATCAATATTTAGCTCATCTTCTTGAGTTAACTCTTCGTGCATCTCGTCTGCCTCTTGTAACTCATCAAAATCTTCATCTTTTACACTATCTTGCAAATCTTCATCTTGAGGCTCTTCTATATCATCTTCTTGAGCTAATGCATCTTCTTGAGCTAATTCATCTTCAAGATCAAACTCTTCTAGTTCATCTAAGTTATCAAGGCTAAACTCGTCATCTTTGGTCTCTTGTGCTTTGTCTTCTTCTATATCTTCAACTACCTCTTCTTTTTCGACCTTGCTATCAATCTCATCAATCTCATCAATCGCTTCATCTTGAGCCTCTTCATCCTCAAAATCAAAATCTTCTAAGCTATCAAGATTAAATTCATCATCTTTTTTTATTTTTTCTCCCTCTTTGCTCTCATCATCAAGTTCTAATTTATCCAAACCACTAAGACTAAGTTCATCCAACTCTTCATCTTCTAAACCATCAAGATCTAACTCTTCATCATCCAAATCAAAATCTTCAAAGTCTAAATCATCTAAGTCATCATCATCTTTCTCAGCCTCTTGAAGAAGATTTTGTACCTCTTGAACTTCATCTTTATCTAAAATACTCTCACTATTTTCTTGATTGCTATTTTCAATATCTTCCTCGTCCAAGCCATCTAGTTCTAAATCATCAAGCCCATCTTCTTCAAGATCTATATCCATATCATCAAGCCCATCTTCTTCAAGATCTATATCCATATCATCAAGTTCTTCATCATCTTCTTTAGTAGGAGCTTTTGCATCTTCTACTGCAATTTCTTCAAATCCATCTAAATTTTCAAGTTCATCCATAATATCCAAGTCAACATCTTCAATATCATTCTCTTCTAAGTCACCATCTGACTCTAAAGATTTTGCACTTTCTTGAGCATCTGACTCGCTATGGAGTGTTTTTGCTAGGTCTATTTCATCCTCGCCTTTATTAGCCTGCTCCTCAGAGCTATCTAAGCTTGCAAAAAGCTCAACTAAGTCAGTCGGTAAAAATGGTTTTCTTAAAGTTTCTGTAAAGCCCTCGACTGCCTCAGCATCTCGTGAACAGATATACAATGACTTGCTAAAGGTTACTTTTTCTTTAACTTCATCAAGAATTTCTTGTGTATAAAGAGCATCATCTACTACAAAAAGGTCGTAGTTCTGTGTTTTCAAATCTTCTATGTCAGTGATTATGTCTAATTCGTCAGATGTTTTTTGAGCACTTAGCGTGACAAGCTTAGTAACTACTGGATTTTCATTTAGAAGTAAAATTTTCACAAGCTTTCCTTTGAGGGCATAAATTCTATCATTGTATCAAAAAAAACTAAAAAAACATCTCTAAGTAGTTAAATGCACCTTGCATTTGTGTCTTTAAAATCAACATTGTAGCAGTTAGTGTGGCTATTATAACCATAAGGCCTACGGCAATTTTTATAGGAAAACCAATAACAAGCAGGTTAAACTGTGGCATCGTCTTCATAAGCATTCCAAATATTATATCTTGTAAAAATGTTAATGCTATGATTGGAAAAGCTATCATAAATCCAACTAAAAACATATTTGCTGTCGCTTGAATAGTGTAATCAAAAAGATTCTTCTCCATCAAAAAACCACCAAGAGGTATGGCACTAAGTGATCCATCTATAAAAAGAAGTAACCAGTGATGTAGGTCGATGGAGAGTAGTACCATAAGTCCGAGTAGAGACAAAAACTGAGAGATTATTGGCATAGATATTCCACTTTGCGGATCAATCGCACTAGCCATTGAAAAACCCATCATAAAAGAGATTATTCCACCAGCAAAAGAGATGACATTATAGGCTAAGAGTAAGATAACACCTATAGCCAAACCAAAGAAAAGCTCACTTAGTATGGCTAAAAATATAGTTGCAGCATTTATCTCGATTTGCAATGGGGGCATGGATGAGTAAAAAACTATAGTAAAGAAAAATGCCATAGTAGCTTTTATATTCATAGGAATATTTTGATGTGAGAAGATGGGTGCAGCCATAAAAAGTGCCGCAAAACGAAAAAACAAGAGAACAAAGCCAACTACATAGGTGTCAGTAAAAATTCCCGCCCAAGACATCTTCTATCACTTAACCATAAGGAGTTCTTTGTTTTGTAGTCTATAGACTCGCTTGCATCTTGATGCTAGTTGCTCATCGTGAGTCACTAAAATCATAGCTGCCGCATTTTTTTCTATAAAGTCAAAAAATATATCCATAACTTCATTTGCTGTGGTTTTATCTAAGTTACCTGTTGGCTCATCAAGAAACAAAAGACGAGGTTTCTTAGTTAAAACTCTAGCTATAGAGACTCTTTGCTGCTGTCCGCCTGAGAGCTCTGTTACCTTTTGTTCCATATTTTCATAGATACTAAGCTTTTTTAAAATTTCATCATCTATCTCTTGTTTTGAGAGCATAGCAGCTACTTCTAGATTCTCTTTTGCACTAAAGCCTTTAAAGAGATAGTGTGACTGAAAAACTAAACCTAATGCATCTCTTTTAATCTTTGCTAACTCTTTTTTACTCATCGCATCTACACTTTTACCAAAGAGTTCAACACTTCCTCTATCTGGGCTTAGCAAACTAGATAGTATGTGCAGAAGTGTTGATTTGCCACTTCCACTGATGCCGATAATAGCTACAGAGTCACCCTCATCAAGCTCCAGGGAGACATCCCTAAATAGTTCATACTCAAATGTGTGTGATATGTTTTTTGCAGATAGTAAATTCATAAGAGAGATTATATCAGTTATAGATAAAAATCTATCTTTTAGCTCTCAAATATTTTTCCACAACCTCTCTTTGCAACTCTACTTAGCCTCATAGCATACACTCTCTCTACTAGCTTTTTTACTACATATGCTATATAACCATTAAAGTAGAGCCCAAAAACCTTAGATGCTGCATAGTTCCGCCCTAAGGCTATAAGCATCCCACGAGATCTGATTTTATACGCTTGGGGTTTTGTGTTTGATATCATATTTCCTATGTTTTTAGCACAATATTCTGCCATCTGTTCTGCAATATCTGCTGTAGGTGCTAAGGCTTTGCCATTGGCATCATATATAGTTGTGCAGTCTCCTATAGCAAATACTTCACTATGTTTTTTTACCTGCAAAAACTCATTTGTCTCAATATAGCCACGCTCATTTTTATCTAAGTTGAGTCTGCTAACTAAGGTGTTGGGTTCAATTCCACCTGCAAAAATCATAAAGTCCTTAGGCAAAATTTCGCCATCACTTAGTTTTACACTAACGCCATCGAGTCCTACAACCCTTTTCTCATTTTTTACTATAACACCTAGTTCTTTAAGTCTTTTTTTTGACTTTTGTACAAGTTTTTCATCCATACCTTTTAGTATGTTTTTTGAAGAGTTTATTAGCACTATATTTAAAGTTCTGCATATAAAGTTATTTCTATTGTAAAATTCTCTTGAGTAAGATGCCATCTGTGCAACGATTTCTACTCCACTAAGTCCACCACCTGCTACTATTATATTTAAGGGTTTAGCATTAGTTCCGCCCTCTCTTACCTTGGTAAAGAGCGACATTTCAAATCTTTGCTTAAAGTACATAGCATGAAGAAGTGACTTAACACCATAAGAGTGCTCTTTTAAGCCTTCGATATTTGAGACAAACTTTGTTTTAGCACCTACTGCAATAACTAGATAGTCATAACTATATCTTTGGATTTGGGTTATGACTTTTTTATTAGCAAAATCAACGCTCGCTACCTCTTGTTTACAAAAAACAACATTTTCAAAGCCCATGCAAAAGGTAAATAGATCCAATGCGACTTGTGCAAAATCTTCTTCATTTGCGATAAGATCGTAAACCTCTGTTTGCATATAGTGGTATGAATTTTTATCAAAAAGTGTGATTTGATTCTGTTTATTTTTAGCTAGATATTCGACAGTGCGTAGGCCAGCGTAACCGCCACCAATGATAATGATTTTATTTGATTTTTCCATGATGAGAGTATATCATCATTTTTTATTATATGAAAATATTTAGTGTAGAGGTATTATCTTTACGCCAAGGCGTAAAGATAAAGTGGATTTATCCCATTTGTGCTGCAACTTCTGCAGCGAAGTCGTCAACTTTTTTCTCGATTCCCTCACCTACTTCAAGACGAACAAATTCAACTATCTCAGCAGTTCCGCCAAGTTCTTTAGCTGCAGCACTTACTGCCTCAGCTACTGTTTTTTTGTCATCTAGAACATAAGTTTGATCTAGTAGAGCTTGTTCTTTATCTAGTGTAGTATTATCATCGATAAAACGAGCTAGTGAACCTGGGATGATTTTATCCCAGATCTTCTCTGGTTTATTTTGAGCTTTAAGTTCAGCTTTGATATCAGCTTCAGCTTGTGCTAAAACTGCATCTGTAAGTTGACTCATAGAGATGTACTGAGGTACATTTTTTAGAGTTTTTCCTAAACGAACTAACTCTTCATTCTCTTTTTTGATAGCTTCAATTCTACCAACAGTCTCACTAGCAACATACTCAGCATCAAAATCTTTGTAGCTTAGAGTTGTAGGCTTCATAGCAGATGCATGCATAGCTACTTGCTTAAGAGTGTCACGCATACCCTCAGCAGTCTTTGCACTATCACACTTTGCTAAAACTATAACTGCTATACGGTTATTTGAGTGGATATAACCATTTAGTGCAGTAGTAGCATCTGCACTAAGAGTAGCAAAACGACGAACTTCAATCTTCTCACCTATCTTAGTAACAGCATTTGTAAAAGTTGCTCCAAAATTAGAAGCCATAAGAGCAGCTACATCAGCAGGTTGATTATTATAAATCTCTTCTGCAGTATCTTTTACTAATTTTTGAAAGCCTTCATTTTGAGCAACAAAGTCAGTCTCAGAGTTTATCTCAACTACAGTAGCTTTGCTAAAGTCATCAGCGATTTTAAAACCAACTAGACCCTCAGCTGCTACTCTATCAGCTTTTTTAGCTGCTTTTGCGATTCCTCTTTCTTTTAGAAGTTCAGTTGCTTTTGCCATGTCTCCATCAGCTTCAACTAAAACTTTTTTACAATCCATCATCGGAGCATCAGTTGCACTGCGCAACTCTTTAACCATTGCTGCTGTTATATCTGCCATGATTATGCTTCCTCTGTTGTTGCTACTGGTGCTTCCTCAGCTACTGCAACTTTCTCAGTTGAAGTCTCTTCCTCTGCTACTTCTTCTTGGGCTGGTGCATCTCTTAGAGCTTTACCTTCGTTGATTGCATCAGTCATCTCACGACAAAAAAGTTGGATAGAACGGATAGCATCGTCATTTCCAGGGATTGGGTAAGTGATAAGATCTGGGTCACAGTTAGTGTCTAGTGGAGCTACAACTGGGATACCAAGACATCTTGCTTCTAAAACTGCGATGTGCTCTTTTACAGCATCAACAACAAAAAGCATATCTGGTAGTTTTTTCATATTACGAATACCACCAAAATATACGTCAAGTTTCTCTTTTTTTCTTGTAAGCATTAAAGCTTCTTTCTTAGTTAAAAGATCGATTTGACCATTTTCTTGCATCTCAGTAATAACATCAAGTTTACGGATTGACTTTTGAATAGTTGGGAAGTTAGTAAGCATTCCACCTAACCATCTGTTATCAACATAAGGCATACCACAAGCTATAGCTGCATCTCTTACAGAGTTACGAGCTTGTTTTTTTGTACCAACAAAAAGAACAGTTTTACCCTCAGATGCTGCATCCATAACGATTGTATATGTGTTACGGAAATAACGAAGAGTCTTTTGTAAGTCAATGATGTAGATATTTTTACGAACACCAAAGATGTATTTTTTCATTTTCGGGTTCCAACGACGAGTTTGGTGTCCAAAGTGTACACCACATTCCAATAGGTCTTTCATAGTTACCATTAGGTATCCTTAAACAGGCTTTTTAGCCTTGATTTATAGTTAGTTAGCTTTGAGAGTGCCGAACAAATTTCCCTTAAAAAAGAGAGTTGCACTAACTTTTTGACACTTTCTGTTAATATTTTCTTTAAAAAAAGAAAAATCCGCGAATTATACTGAAGTTTATTTTAAAAATAGCTTTTTCTTAAGCCTTTTGTAGCCCTTGAAGCTCAAGCTTTACTTTTTCAACATGCTCTTTTACTCTTACTTTTTCAAACACAGCTTTTATAATTCCATCAGGATTTATAATAAAAGTAGTGCGAACTATCCCCATATACTCTTTGCCAAAGTTTTTCTTTTGTTGCCAAACACCATACTCTTGCATCATTGTAGTCTCTTCATCACTAAGTAGAGTGATGCCAAGCTCTTTTTTTTCTATAAAGTCTCGATGTTTTTTAGTTGAATCTGCACTAACGCCTATAATTATGGCATCTAACTCACTAAAATCAGGTGCAGCCTCAGTAAATTCACAAGCCTCAGTTGTACAACCTGGAGTATTATCTTTTGGATAAAAGTATAAAACTATCCATTTTCCCTTTAAATCCCTCAAGCAAATCTCAATATCATCTTGATTTGGCAAGCAAAACTCTGGTGCTTTGTCGTCTATTTTTAGCATAATTATATTTTCCTTTAATTTATTTTATAAATTTAAGGGAACCTTTCCCTATTCATTTATCACGCAAAACGAACAAGTCCGTTTTACTACGCTAACGCTTGGTTTTCTTCGGCAGAAAGCCCTCGGCA
>Ga0265295_1005703_pt1 | contig 15624 bp, 13 predicted proteins | sample Munlansysbiofilm_FD_192503 | JGI IMG/M metagenome (GOLD analysis project Ga0265295, IMG submission 192503) | Leachate microbial communities from a municipal landfill in Southern Ontario, Canada - Methane capture system biofilm | ecosystem: Engineered > Solid waste > Landfill > Unclassified ... | reverse complement strand
TGGGCAATAATCGAGAAATTACGAATGTTTTTCTTGTTATATGTCATCTTGACCTCCTTAATCTTTAGTATTATAGCAACTTTTATGTGTGATTATATTAATAATCATTAAAAAACTTACTGATTGTGTTTTTGATGGCATTTGTATCATCAACATACACGAGACGGCTATTGTATTTTTCAATAATTTTGCGGTAGCGGTTTTCTAAATAACGTTGATCGATAAGTAAGATAAACCCACGATCCGTTTCACTACGGATAACACGTCCCATCGCTTGCAAGACGCGGTTAATACCTGGTGCGATATAAGCGTTATGAAACCCGCTATGACCGTTATCATCGTAGTAGCGGCGAATTAGTTCTTTTTCAAAACTAATCGAAGGAAAGCCAACACCAATAATGACAACTCCGCTTAGTCTGTCATCAACAAGGTCAACGCCTTCACTAAAGATGCCGCCCACGACGGTTAAACCTATCGTTGTCGTTGTAGGATTTAGTTTAAATTCATCAAGAAAGGCCGCACGCGAGCTTTGGTTCATTGCTCTAGTTTGTACTAGTAAATCTATCGAATCAATCGTTTCGAGATAACTTAATATATTATTGAGATAAACATAACTAGGGCAAAACACGAGAAAATTGCCGATGCGTCCCTCTGTTGCCGCAAGAATATAATCAGCAACTAAACCATACGTATCGTCTCGCTTTTTATAAGTTGTTGCCACGTTTGTTGCTGCTAATAAGAGTAAATTATCACGTGGGAACGGATTGTCTAGTTGAATCAATTCATCACGACTTGTTTTTGCAAGTTCATTACTATAGTAATCAATCGGCGCAAGCGTCGCACTGAAGAGCACGGAACCATAAACCTTATCTAAAGTCGCAGCAATAAAAACTTTTGGATTCAAACATAATAGTTTAATAGCTGCTAATTCTTCGTTCTTTTTAACTGCGTAAAGCGTAAAATTTTCATCAAACAAAAGAAATAATTTAGTAAAACGATTAAGCATGAAAAATCCGTCTTTAAACGTATCTTCTGCGTCCTTAGGATTTTCTTTCATAAAACGTTGAGCTTCAAGCATAAACTTCTCAATCGCATTACGTATTTCATCGGGTAAAATCGTCATTTTTGTTTCGTTATCTGTAAGCGTCGTCGCATAGTCTTCTAAACTTTTAATTAATTTTGTGAGTCTTCTTTTAACTTTTAAGTCACTAGTTGTTTTCAACGACTTTTTCATCGCATAAAGGAGTGGCAGGTCGATTGATTCGCTATAGCTATCCCGGACTCGCTCGATTAAGTTATGCGCTTCATCAATGAGAATGATGTAATTTTCTGTCGTAATCTCAAAAAATCTACGCAAATAAACTTGTGGATCAAATAAATAGTTATAATCACCGATGATAACATCAATAAATAATGAAAGATCGAGTTGGAATTCAAAAGGGCATATTTGATACTTTAAAGCGATTTCTTGAATAGTGTTTTTGTCGAACAAATCATAATTTTTAAGAGCATAAAGAAGAGCGTCTTTGAGTTTTGAAAAATAGTTACGCGCAAAAGGGCAATCATCAGGGTTACAACTCACCTTGTCATTAAGACAAATCTTCTCTTTAGCACTCAAAACAATTGCTTTGGCCTTTAGACCTTTATCGTGGAGAGTTTTAAATGCTTCGAAAGCTGTTAATTGCCCACTTCCTTTGGCAGTAAAATAGAAAACTTTGGCAATATGATTATTTTTAAAACCGAGAACACTCGGATAAAGTACTGACATCGTCTTACCAATGCCTGTTGGCGCCTCAATATAAACTTTTCCGCCCTTTTTAACAACAGTTTCGGTAACAGATATCATATCTTTTTGCCCTTTACGGGTATTTAAAAAGGGAAAAGTTAAACTTTCAACACTTTGTGCGCGTTTTTCCATATTTAAACGAATGTGTTCGTTAAATTCAATGTATTGATCAAGTAAGTCAAAAAAGAATTGTTGCAACTCACTAAATTTATAACTAAAACGATGTTGGTCCTTGCTATCGTCGACTTGTGAAATATATGTTAAAAGTATATCAACAGAACTCGTTTTAAATTTTTGTGCATACATATAGGCGTAGCATTGAGCCTGGCCTAAATGCCAGTTCTTATTGTTGTTGAAAAAGTTATCAAGGTCGTCATTTGTCGATTTTACTTCTTCGATTGTGACCCTATCATTTTCGATAATTACGCCATCCGCGCGACCCGATAAAACGAAAAGATAATTACGATATTCAAAGCTTTCATTGAAGGGATACTCTGAAATATAATTAGCGTTTTGTCGTTCTTGATAGAAGCGATGTATGATCGTTCCCTTTGCCATTGTATCAAGGTTAAAAACACGCGTATCGATATCGCCCGTTCGCAAAAGGAAATCAACTAGATCATGAACGCTCAGGTTTACTTTAATTAACATTTACTATTTATTTACTACTTGTCAACCATTAATGTGCTATTAAAGCACTTTAGCGCCTAGTAAGTCCTTTTCACCATTAATAAAGTCTTTAAAGCCGACACGTTTCTTTCCTGCCTTTTGTAAGACATTAAGTGCTAATACACCACCCTTAAACTGTACAAACAAACCTGTTTTGTCAGCTTTAATTATAACGCCTATTTCATGGTTTTGTGTTTCATCGACAATCGTACTTTCGAATATTTTTAGTGCTTGATCCTTATATAAAACATAGGCTCCAATTTGAGGAGATAGTGCTCTAATGAGTCCAAAAATTTGTTTGTAATCTAGGTCAAGATTTATCCGTTCTTCTTCACTCTTTATGCTAGGAGCAAATGTCACTAGCGCTTCGTCTTGGGCAACACCTTGAAGTTTATTATCTACATAGTCTTGCAAATACTTATCAGTGATTTTCTTTGCGGCTTCAACAATTTTTTTGGCTGTTGTCTCGTAGTTATCACTAGTTAGCAGTGGAAATTTTTCAAGAGCGAAAACCTTGCCCGCATCCATTTTTTTAACCATTTCCATTAAACAAACACCTGATTCTTCGTCATTATTCATCAAAGCATATTGAATAGGTGCGGCCCCGCGGTATTTAGGTAAGATACTTCCGTGATAATTAAGCGCCCCGAATGCTGGCATTCGTAACACTTCTTCAGGAATAATTTGTCCATAAGCAAAACAAAGAATTAAATCTACTTTTAAACTAGCCATGAATTCGAAGTCATGTTTAATTTTGATAGGTTGAAATACTGGTATACCAAATTTTTTGGCAACTACTTTTGTTGGAACTTCCTGAATAAGCTGTTTACGACCAACTTTTTGGTCAACCTGGCTGACTACGCCAACAATGTTATATTGCCTGGCAATTAGGTGTTCTAAGAGTTCTGCGCTCATTTCTGGCGTTCCCATATAGATAATTCGGATTTTTTTACTATCAATCATAATGCACCTCACATATAAGTATATGCTAAAAGGCCCATATATTAAAGGTTATACCATTAAAGTAATTGGAATTACCAAAGTTAAATATTGCTTAATACACCTACTTATTGCTATAATAATAAAGAATTAGAAATAGGAGAGTCATATGCCAAATATCAAGTCACAAATCAAACGTACTGTAACTAACGAAAAAGCTCGCAACCGTAACGTATCATTTAAGTCACGCGTTAAATCAGCCGTCAAAAAGGTTGAAGTAGCTGTCGTTGCTAAAGATAAACAAGCCGCAAGTCTTGCACTTGTCGATGCATTCAGTTTATTAGATAAGGCTGTCGGCCGCGGAATTTTCCACGCCAACAAAGTTGCAAACAAAAAAAGCAGTTTACAAACTGCCGTCAACGATCTCGAATAATAGTAAACAAGCTGTTATTTATAAAAAACGAAGCCCGAAGGCTTCTTTTTTTGTTTAATAATTAATAATGAATAATTCGAAAGCGAAGAAACGATCAACCTGTCCACTTTTAATTTTATAATCTAAATCATGTAGTTTATCAATTAACGCAAAAACGGTGTCTAAACTAAGTTTTTGGCGCATTTGTAAGGCTAATTGAACACGGTATGGATGAATTGAAAGTTCAGAAGCAATTTCATCTTTACTCATTCTTTTATCACTTAAAATAAAAACTTCGGCATACACTCTAAATTGGTTAGCAAGATTAATAATAAACGCTAGTGGCTCCAAGCTTAAAACGATAAAATCACGGTATATTTGTAAAGCCTGGGCCTTATCATTCGCAATCAGGGCATTTGCAAGCGCAAAGACGCTCTCCTCGAAAGGGCGTGTTACCAATTGACGAACATCGTCTTGACTAATATGATCTTTGTAAATCATCAATTTTTCAATCTCATTATAGAGATTCATCGTATTAGCTTGCGTATACTCAATTAGTAACTTTTTAGCGCCAAAATCGATCGTTTTATTGTTTTTCGCAAAGATGCTATCAATAAGTTTAGGCCATTCATTAGCGCTTATGTCTTTTATTTCAATAATCTTGCCATGCTGTTCAATGGCTTTTACGAGTGAATGTTTTTTGTTAAGTGCTTCTCGCACAATTAAAAATAAGGTAATGTCATCGTTTTGGGCTTCGACAAACTTAATAAATTCATTTTCTTCACTTTTGTTTAGGATACCCTTTTTATCGAAAAAGTTTGTATAATCGACCAAAACAACCTTTTTGTTTATTCCTAAAGGCAAATAATCAACTTCGGTCATAATATCAACAAAATTATTTTGTCTTGCATCAAATTTTACGTAGTTTAAAGCATCAGGAACATCCAGAAGTTTTTTCACTTCCTTTGTAACTGTCTTTTCAAGAACAAAACGGTCCTGGCCGTATATCAAATAAAGCATGAATTTATTATAGACTAAAAGCCCCACTTTTGGTATAAAATCGTACCCTCTACATCAGTCCTTCGTACAGTAATATTGTTGCTAGCAAGTGTGTCTAGTACTTCTTGATGGGGATGCCCATAAAAATTATTTAGGCCTGCTGAAATAATGGCTGTGTGAGGATTAATGTGTTGCAAAAACTCTAAACTCGAACTTGTTTTTGAACCGTGATGACCAACTTTGAGAATATCAGCTCTTAAGTTTGGATAGTTCGTAATGATGGCCTTTTCATTTTTTACACTAGCATCACCCATAAATAGCCATCTTTTATGCATAAACTCTAAATAAACAATTAGAGAACGTTCATTATCGTCATCATAGAAATCTACATTATTCAAATTATGAAAGGTAAGACTTCCGATTGTGAAGGGAAAATCATTTCCTTCGGTTATTACATTTTTAATCCTAAAATTATTTTGTAAACTCGATAAGGCCCCATTATGATCAAAGTCATCATGGGTAATGATAACAGTATCAATATTATTTATTTTACGTGAATGAAAATAGGGGATTAAACTTTCAGTCGCTATGTCTGTGTAATGGCTCCCACCAGTATCAATTAATATACTAATGTTTTTATGTTGAATTAAAGTTGCATCACCTTGACCAACATTAATAAATGCAATACTATCACTAATTAATACTTCTATAGGAGCAAAAATAGCAAGGCTATTAATAAGAATCAATACGGTTGATATCTTTAATAGAGGAATATGTTTTGTTTCTATACCGTAAATAATAATCATTAACATCACTATTAAAACCAAACTGCCAATAAGTCCTATATCACGTGCACTAATTCCAAAGTTCAAGTAAGGAAATAGTTTACTAATCGTTGAGATGAACTTTGCAAAAGGGTTAAGAATCAAGTGACCTCTTCCACCTAGAAAAACGCCAATATAGGCAAAAACAAAAAATAAAGCTACCATAGGGGCAATTGCAATTTGGAAGAGCATACTTAAGGGCGCAATAAAATTATTTTGGCTAATTCGAACAGGTAACATAAAAGCATAAATGATGGAAATCAAGATGAAAGGACGCATTGGTTTTTTAAAGCGTTCAAGTAAGGGACGGGAAAAATATATGGTAAGCGTTAAACCATAACTAACATAAAAACTCATATTAAATAATAAATAGTGGTCAATACTTAAAAAGATTAATCCGCTAAAAGCGATAATGCTTAAATAATCATAACGACCATTTAACTTATATTTATTGATGTAATTTAATGTTTTTATCATAAAAATACGATAAAAAATGAACTTATCAATGTTTAGGAACCAAAGAGGGATAATAAAGAGCAGTGGAATCAATTGCACTTTTTCTCTCTTAATGGTAAAAAGCGAAGTCAAAGTACTAATTATGCTCATAAAAAAGTTAATATGGAGACCACTCGATGACAGAAGAAAAATTAAATCGAGCGCGAGAAAATTTTTGATAAGGTCACTATCATAATTTTTACTATTAAAAATTAGTGCTTCTACTAATGTTTTTGTCTCTTGTGTATATGAGTATAAAACATAATGTTTAAACTGCTTAATACGTAAGGGATTGGAGAATAACTTAGTCATATAGGTAATTTCAAGTTCACCCTTAACCCCGAGATGAGCTAAATATTCATTAAAATTAAAGCCTTTTTCAATGTGACTAAAGGCATATTGTTTACTTGTTCCAGCAAAACTTATAATATCGCCAGCCTCAAACATATTGTTCTTGCTGCCATAGTAATAGCGGCCACGTAGCGTTTGAACAATAACATAATTATCTTCCGCACGTATAATGAGCCCAACATATTTCCCGTTTAAACTAGGGCTCATTAATTTTCCTAAGCCGCTCAGAATTAAAAACACAATGATAATAGTTAAAACGATTTTAAAATCGTCTTTTTTAAAATTATAAATAGTTATTATAATAAGCGGAATAAACAATATATAGTGATAAAAACTTATAATACAAAGAGCAGCTAAGATAAAGTATTTTAAAAGTCTCATCTAAGTGTAATCGAGTTTTTCACCTTTTCGAATGTCGCATTACCAATACCAGACACTTCTTTGAGTTCTTCTAAATATGTAAAACTGCCATTTTGATCGCGATAATTTATAATCGCAGTTACAATCGCGCTGCCAAAACCGTTGACCGACATAAGTTTATCTTTACCATCATAATTAATATTGACTTTTTCAAGCATTTTGTCGCCACAAATATCACTTTCATCATAAAGTGGGGCAATGTAATAACTCTTACCTTTTTTTAAGGCTGTTGTTTCTATATAGGCATTAGCATCGGCGTTACTTGTTGGTCCACCAGCTGCAAGTAATAAGTCATCAATTGTAGCCCCATCTTCTAAAACATAAGTTCCCGGCTTATTTACTTGCCCAGTAACAGTTACGGAAGTGTATTGCTCACTAACTAGCTGTGTATTCGTGCCATTATTGCCCGGACTGACATTTGGATCAATCGTTGTAAAAGCAAAAATAGCAAGAAACGTAATTAATACTCCAATCACAATGATTTTTAACATAAAAAGACCTCCCTACTTATAAATAGAAAGGGAGGTCTAAGTTGTTACACAAATTAGTAAGTTTTAATCAAAAATTTCAGTTGAAATGCGTAAAATTTCAACTTCATAAGGTTGGGCTACTTTAATAACCGCACGTTCACCAATTTTTTTACCAAAAATAGCTTCAGCAAGTGGGCTTGTATCAGCAATTGTACCTTCAAGTGGATCAGCTTCGACTGAGCCAACAATTTGATAAATCATGACATCACCATTAGTAAGGTCACTAACTTCAACATAGTTACCAAAGGAAACTTTGTCGGCGCTCTTAGAAAATTCAACGATGACTGAATTTTTTAAAATACGTTCAATACGATTGATTTTGCCTTCGATTTCGCTTTGTTTGTTTCTTGCGGCATCATAGTCAGCGTTTTCACTTAAGTCGCCAAAAGCACGGGCCGATGCAATATCTTCGAGTACTTGGGGACGTTCTACTTCTAGTAAAAACTTTAATTCATTTTGTAGGTTTTCTAAACCTTGTTTTGTAAGTGTAAATTTATTTTCAACCATATAATCTCCTCAATTGTGCAATACTAAGTGCATTTAATTATAACATAATATGCAATTATTAAAAGATATTAATAAAAGCATCATTCTATGTGTCTTATTCTTTATCTTCTTCGTCTTCATCTACTTCAAAATCATCATTTTCGCTATAAGCCGCGAACACTTCTTCGACTTCAGCTAACTCATCTTCATCTTCTATGTATTCTAGATGTCCATCTTCATAATAACGAGCGACAAGAACTTCATCATCATCTTTTGGATCATAGAAAAAGATGTATTTATTGCCCCGTTCCTCGTTGTCATAGGTGAAAAGTATTTTAAATACAAATTCCTTACCATCTTCGTCTGTGACTAATAATTCATCATCATTGAGTTTCATTTTTGCTCCTTGCTCTTAGATATGTTTCCAAGATAACTTGTGCCGCTACCATATCTATCTTTTCTTTATGTTTAATTGTTTTAAGTCCCATCGCACTTAGTCGTTCATGTGCTTCGACCGTACTAAGGCGCTCATCTTGATATTGTATCACTAGGTCCTCATTACTTGTTAGAAGATCAGCACCAAAACGTTTAACACTTAGGCCTCGTTCGCCAAGACTACCATCCATGTTATAAGGTAGACCTAAGACGATTGTTTCTACTTTTTCCTTAGCAACTAGCGCAAGAACATATGTTCGAGCATCATAGTAATTGCGACTTTTGAAACGGAATACTTCGCGCCCAAACACAAATTTTTGCTCTTCATCAGTAATAGCAACCCCTAATGTCGTTGTTCCTAAATCTAAGCCGAGGATCTTACTCATTCACGATTAAGCCTTTGACAAATGTTTCGATTTGACGGATTGATTTTTGTGTTTTTCCAGCCCCATTAGCGAAATCTTTACGACCTCCACCGCTACCACCGAGGAAGCTTGCTAGCCCCTTAACGATATCACCAGCGAAGATACCTTCTCTAATTGCTTCTTTGCCTGCACTAACAACAATATCGATTGTCTCTCCATCACCTAGTAAGACGACTACACCATTTTCATATTTGGTCTTGAGATTATCAACAAGCCGTACTAGTTCATCACGTTTTGCGCCACTAACGACACTTATTAAGAGTCTAATGCCATTTAAAACAACAAAGCTCTCACGTAGAGTTTTACTAAGTAGGGCCGCTTCTTTGTCTTTGAGCGTCTCTACTTCTGTTTGTAAACGCGCATTATCTGTTAAACGTTGTTTTAATGTATCAATAATCTCACTATGTCCATTCACTTTTAAAATTTGCGCGCTTTGCCGTAAAACATTTGCCCGACGAAGAAATTCTTCATAAGCACCTAGACTCGTATATGCTTCAATACGTCTAATTCCACTAGCAACGCTATGTTCGCTAGCGATAACAAAGACGCCAATATTTTCTGTGTTATCCACGTGAGTGCCACCACAAAATTCGAGTGATAAGTTTTTAAATTCGACAACACGAACAATATCTTCATATTTTTCATCAAACAAAGCCTTCGCACCAAGTTTTTTGGCTTCAGCAAGTGGGAGAATATGAACGATACGCGGTTGGGCTGAGGCAATCATCTCATTTACTTGTAATTCAATTTCCTGTAAATCAGCCTCTTTGATTTTGCCGTCATAATTAAAATCAAAACGTAAGTAATCAGGTCCGACAAAACTACCAGCTTGGGCAATGTCATCGCCAAGCACTTTATTTAAGGCCGCTTGTAGTAAGTGCGTCGCGCTATGGTTACGCATCGTCAGTGTCCGTCTTTTAGCGTCAACGCTTAAATGAACACGGTCACCAACCTTAAGTTCACCATATTCAATTTCCACTTCGTGTAAATGTTGACCATTTGGCGCTTTATTCATCATCGTTACAAGGGCTTTAAAGTTTTCATTTTCGATTACGCCTTCATCACTAACTTGACCGCCACTTTCAGCGTAAAAAACAGTTTGATTAAATAACACTTGGCCGTGACTTGTAATTTCATCAACTTTTTCACCATCAATAAATAATGCGGTTACAACAGCTTCAGTGCTTAAAGCGTCGTAGATAAAGCTAGATTTACTCGTTTCTTGTAGTAAATCCTTACTTTGCCGCCCCATGGACTGCATGTCACTACGAGCGTTACGCGCTCTTTCTCTTTGTTTTTGTAAGAGTTCATTAAATTCGTTAATATCGACAGCTAAGTCATTTTCTTTGGCAATTTCCACCGTTAACTCAAGAGGAAAGCCATAAGTGTCATAAAGTTTAAAGGCAAGACTACCATCAATTAGTTCTACACCTTCATCAATAAATTTACGGAGTAGTTGTTCGCCACTTAAAAGGGTTTTAAGAAAGCGTTTTTCTTCTGCTTCAATTTTACGTTGAACTTCAGTCTTACGTAATAAAATATAAGGGTAAAAATCTTCATAAATTTTAATGACTTCATCGACTAATTTATACATAAAGGGTTCATTAATATCAATTTTACGTCCAAAACGCATTGCCCGACGTAAAAGTCTTCTTAAGACATAACCTCTTCCTTCATTTGCAAATGAAGCCCCATCACTTAGGGCAAAAGTGCACGTCCTAATGTGGTCAGCAATGACGCGATAGGCCATTTTATTATCTTCATATCTTTGACTAGTCATACGGCCAATTGCTTCAATGATAGGGAAAAATAAATCAGTTTCAAAATTTGTTTCCGTATTTTGTAAAACGGCCGCGATACGTTCTAAACCGGCACCAGTATCAATGTTTTTACTCGGTAATTCTTGATAATTTTCTCGTGCGACACCTTCGACTGCGTTATATTGGCTAAAAACAATGCCCCAGATTTCTAAATAACGGTCATTGTCTAAATCTTGTTTTAATAATTCAATGCCTAAACCTTGTGGGTCAAAATTTTCACCTCGGTCAAAAAACACTTCTGTGTTAGGGCCGCTTGGTCCTGCTCCAATTTGCCAGTAGTTACCTTCTAAAGGAATAAGATGGTCAGGACTAACACCGGCCTTTTGCCATAATAAAAAGGTTTCTTTATCACTAGGGAGATAAGTAAAGTAGAGTTTATCAGTAGGAAGGGCAAAATACTTTTCGCTTGTAAGAATTTCAAAAGCCCAGGCAATAATTTCCGCACGGAAGTAATCACCAACGCTAAAATTACCCAACATTTCAAAAAAAGTATGATGACGGCTCGTAAAGCCAACGTTTTCTATATCATTCGTGCGTATGCACTTTTGTACATTCGTAATACGACGGTTACTTGGAATTTTACTTCCATCAAAATATTGTTTTAAGGCTGCTACGCCACTGTTGATCCAAAGTAGTGTTGGGTCATTAATCGGAACTAAACTAGCTCCTGGTAATACACTATGACCGCGCTCCTTAAAAAAATTGAGCCATGTCTCGCGAATTTGTTGTCCACTTAATTTTTTCATAACTTCCTCCTAATGTAAAAAACCTAGCAAGGAACGAAATATTTAAATTCCGCGGTACCATCCTTATTCATTTGACAAAATGCTCTTTATTTACTCTTAACGCGAGTATACGGAGATGATTAGTCTCTCTTGGAAGTGGCCTGTTTGAGATGTTGATGCTTGCACTATCCATCAATCGCTAAGGTTCAAACTGAGCTTCCGCATCGATTTAGTTTATTATAACATAGTTATAAATAATGAAATCTACTAATTTATCTTAATATTATTAAAATATACTTCTTCAATAATTCCACCACCAAGACACACATTTCCATCATAAAATACAGCGGCTTGACCTGGTGTAATTGCCTTATATGCTTGTTCAAATTGTAGACGGACACGATTATCAGAAAGAAGATAAATTCTCACTGGTAAATCAGCCTGACGGTATCGGAATTTAGCATTAAGCCTTTGCCCTTCAAGAGGAATAAGACTATTAAAATTGACATCGCTAATTATCGCGCTATCGGCAAACAAATGTTCATCATTTTCGTCATTAGCGACATACAAAACATTATTTTTAACGTCTTTTTTACAAACATACCAACTTTTGGCATCTGGGTAGTCTTTTAATCCGCCAATTCCTAAACCTCTTCTTTGGCCAATCGTATAATAAAAAACACCGTCGTGTTGAGCAATGATTTTATTAGTATTAATATCGATAATATTGCCTTTTTTCATAGGTAAGTAATTGTGAAGAAAGTTTTTAAAGTGACGTTCGCCTATAAAGCAGACGCCAGTCGAGTCTTTTTTCGTCGCGACACTTAAATTAAGGCGTCTAGCAATGTCTCGTACCACATGTTTATCAATATCACCTAAAGGAAAAAGTGAAGCTTTGAGTTGCTTTTGATTTAGTTGACTTAAAAAGTATGTTTGATCCTTGTTTTGATCATAACTCTTATATAAGAAGCTAAGGTCGTCCTTATCAATACGTTTAGCATAATGACCAGTCGCAATCATTTCAAAACCTTCTCTTTGCGCCCACTTTAGGAAGGCATCAAATTTAATGTATTTGTTACAAAAAATATCAGGATTAGGAGTGCGGCCCTTTTTATATTCTTCAAGAAAATAAACGAAGACATTATCCCAGTACTCTTTAATAAAATCAACGCGTAAGAGTGGAATTTGTAATTGTTCGGCCACTTTTTTAGCATCTTCGTAATCTTGCTCTTGTGGACACATATCATCACCTAAAGTTGGGTTACCGTCAATATCATTATTGGCAATTGCATCCCAGTTACGCATAAAAGCACCAGTCACATCATAACCTTGCTCTTTAAGTAAGTAGGCGGCTACTGCACTATCGACACCACCACTTAGGCCGACCACAATACGTTTCTTATTCATATAATTGCTCACTATCTAAGAGCACGGTAAATGGCCCTTCATTTATGAGAGCGACTTCCATATCAGCGCCAAATACGCCTTGCTCAACTTTGTAGCCTAGAGTTCTTATCTGTTCATTAAAATAATGATAAAGTTGTTCACTTTCACCACCAGGCATCGATGCGACAAAGCTTGGGCGATTTCCACCTCTTGCATCAGCGTAAAGCGTAAATTGCGAAACGCTAAGAATTTGCCCTTGGACTTGGGAAATATTTAGGTTTGTTTTGCCCTCATTGTCAGGAAAAATTCTTAATTTAATAAGTTTAGTTATCATTTTATCGACAAGTTCAACCGTATCACCAACTTTAAAAGCAACAAAATAGAGCGCCCCATAATTGATCGCGGCAGTCTTTTGACCGTTGATTGATACACTTGCTTGTTTTACAATTTGAATTAATACTTTCATAGCATGTATATTATAGATAAAATATGACAAAAATGATATATTAAATCTATGAAAACACCGCTTGCTTTTAGAATGCGCCCCCAATATCTTGATGATATTATTGGGCAAAAACATCTTATTGGGCCTCACGGCTTTTTAACGAGTGCAGTAAATAATGATATGCCTGTCTCCATTATTTTATTTGGCCCACCAGGAAGTGGCAAAACGACAATTGCAGAAGCCTTTGCTCGTAGTATTAAAGCACACATCATTTTGCTAAACGCTGTTACTAGCAAGAAAAAGCAAATAGAAGATGCAATTGAGGCAAGTAATTTTTATCCACGTGTCATCATTGTTATGGATGAGGTTCATCGTTTAAATAAGGATAAACAAGACTTACTTCTCCCCGCGATTGAAAGTGGACAAATATATTTAATTGGAGCAACAACCGCAAATCCATATTTAGCAATAAATCCCGCGATCAGAAGTCGTTGTCACTTACTAGAAGTGGAACCATTAACAATTGAAGAGCTCGTCATTGGTCTTAAACGAGCAACTAGCAGTTTTCAAGGTTTAGATAATGTAATTTCACTTACTGAAGATGCCTATAATTTGATTGCTAAAACGAGTGGAGGCGATTTACGTTTCGCTTATAACATGCTTGAAATATTATCACTCAATGAAAACAAGAATATTGATGTCGATTTAGTGAAAACAATACATAAAATTCCTAATTACTTAATTGATCAAGATGAAGGCGGGCACTATGATGCCGTGAGTGCAATGCAAAAGTCAATTCGCGGCAGTGATGTTGATGCTAGCCTTTACTATTTAGCACGCCTCATTGCTAGTGGTGACTTAGAAGGTATTGCTCGACGTTTACTCGTCACAGCTTATGAGGATATCGGACTTGCTAACCCCTCTGCTGTTGACCGTGTTTATAACGCTGTTAATGTCGCACGTGAAGTTGGTTTTCCTGAGGCGAGCATTCCTCTAGGCTTTGCTGTTTGTGAACTAGCGCTTTCACCTAAATCAAAAGTTGCGTGTGAAGCTATTTCGCATGCACTTACGAAAGTTGACGAAATGCCACTTGCACCCCTAGATTATTTAAAACTCACACCAGTCAATGTTAAAGATATTGATAAATATCCCTATAATCGTCCTGATTTATGGGAAAAAATGCAATATTTACCAGAATTAATTAAAAATGAAAAATTTTATATTCCCCAAAATACATCAAAATTTGAAGTATCACTTAATAGTAATTATAGCCGTCTAAGCAAAATAAAACGCACTAGTAACCTAGCGCGTCTTAAATCTAATCAAAGCGAATAATTAACGAATATAGTCGTGGATAATTGGTGCGACTTTGACTTCGTTGGCACTTAGTTCAAAGGCATCATGAAGTTGCGTGAGAACCTCGCGGTACTCATTTTCATTTTTGTTTGTAAATGCACGGCATAACAAATCGCCTTTTTCAACAAAGTCACCGACTTTTTTCATTAAAAGGACACCAGCACTCATATCAATCACATCTTCTTTGGTCCTGCGACCAGCACCAAGTTTCATCGCGCCGACACCGATATCTAAACTATTAATGTGGCTAACATAGCCACTTTTTTCACTTCTTACTTCAATAACATTTTTAGCTTTCGTAAATAATTCAGTGTTATCAAGGACACGAGTGTCGCCGCCTTGAGCCTTGACCATTGCTTTGAGTACATTAAAAGCTTCGCCTGATTTGATTTTTGCATCAATTAATGGCAGTGCTTCTTCACTTGTTTTAACAACTTTAGCTTGTTCTAGCATAATCGCGGCTGCGTGATAGCAAAGATCAACAAAGTCTTTTGGTCCCTTACCATGTAAAGTTTCGACTGCTTCAACTACTTCAAGACTATTGCCAACAGCAAGGCCTAGTGGTTGATCCATATCAGTCAAAATAGCCCGTGTATCACGGCCTAAGTGATTACCAATATCAACCATCGTTTGTGCAAGTAAACGAGCATCACCTAGTGTTTTCATAAACGCGCCACTGCCAAATTTGACATCAAGTAAAATTGTATTAGAGCCGGCTGCGAGTTTTTTCGACATAATCGAGGCTGCAATGAGCGGAATACTTTCAACGGTACCTGTTACATCACGTAAGGCATATAGTTTTTTATCGGCAGGAACAATACGGCCTGTTTGGCCAATAATCGCACAGCCTACATTATTAACTTGATCAACGAAGGCTTTACTATCAATCGAAGTTTGAAGGCCAGGAATGGCTTCGAGTTTATCAATTGTGCCACCTGTATGGCCTAGTCCGCGGCCACTCATTTTTGCGACTTTAACACCAAAACTAGCAACAAGCGGTCCTAAGACAAGACTTGTCTTATCACCAACTCCACCAGTTGAGTGTTTATCTACCTTAATACCTTTAATAGCACTAAGATCGATTACGTCACCTGAAAGCATCATTTCACGGGTCAAAATAG
>Ga0265295_1005700_pt1 | contig 15629 bp, 16 predicted proteins | sample Munlansysbiofilm_FD_192503 | JGI IMG/M metagenome (GOLD analysis project Ga0265295, IMG submission 192503) | Leachate microbial communities from a municipal landfill in Southern Ontario, Canada - Methane capture system biofilm | ecosystem: Engineered > Solid waste > Landfill > Unclassified ... | reverse complement strand
TTTGTGAAAAATAAAATGAAAGAAAAATCCATATTTCAATCTTTCGGTTTTGTTATGATACTGTGTTTCAGTATGCTATTGATGACAAAGCAGGCTTTTTCATGGGGATTCTATTCTCACAAAGTAATTACAAGGCACGCAATTTTCTGTCTTCCCTCAGAAATGGTTGGTTTTTATAAAAAGCACATGGAATTTCTTATCGAACATTCCATAGACCCCGATAAAATCAGTCGTGTTAATCCTGATGAAGCTCCACGCCATTACATTGACATGGAACATTTCGGAGACCCGGATGAAATACCTCTTTACTGGAAAGATGCAGTAAAAAAATATACCGAAGATTCTTTGAAAAGCTACGGAGTACTCCCATGGCACATATCAACCATGCTTTTCAGACTTACTCAAGCCTTTCGTGATGAAGATCCTTTTCGAATTTTATTAATCAGCTCACGTGCAGGGCATTATATTGCCGATGCCACCATGCCATTGCATACAACAAAATATTACAACGGAAGACGCCCTGACCAACGCGGCATACACGCATTTTGGGAAACAAGAATTCCGGAAATGATTGCCCCTGAATTTGATTTTTTTGTGGGGAAAGCCACATATATTGAAAATGGGCAAATCAAGGCGTGGGAGATTGTAAAACAGACTCATGCTCAAGTAGACACTGTTTATATGATCTATGATAATCTCATGACCACATTTAAACCAGATCAGATATATGTGTATGACACCAGAGGTACTGTTACTTCACGGAATTATTCACGCGAATTTGTAGATGCTTTTGAAAAAGCCAGCCATCATCAAATTGAAAGGAACATGAGAACAGCCATTTTTTGGGTTGCCAGTTTTTGGTACACGGCATGGGTAGATGCAGGGCAACCCGACCTCAACAGACTTCTTGACAAAGATGTGCTAAAGCAAATGAAAAAAGAACAACAAGCCATCGATAAAATGTGGAGAACAGGAAAAAACACAGTACGCCCCAATCCAGAAGACGAAGAATAATCGTTTAAAAAGAAGTGTAAATTATTTTTGGTTAGTATTTTATAATATTCCCGTAATCAATTCCTTTTACTAAATCACTGAGTGGATATCTCAGTTTCACCTCATTATCAAGTATTTCTGATCTTGGATTTGCTGCCTTCTTAACAGCCGACGGAAGTTGAATAATTGTGTTAAAGAAAACATACTGACTGAACTGATCACTTATAAATGAAAAAGATTGCTCCTGCTTTTGCTGCGACATACTATTGGCTTTTTTTACAAAAGGAGAAATATCTGTTACTTTTATTTTGTGGCGCTTGATTTTTATAAAATCAGGCATAAAAAATAGTTTCTGTTGATCAGCAAGATCATACAAAGCTTTATTGAAAACCTTGTCATTCACAAAGTTAAATTTAAAACCATAGATTCCCTTCCCTTCGTTGGTTATATTTTCAACAGCAGACAACCCACCCATAGTTTTAAGTTTTTCAACTGCCTTTGGAGGCAACTCTTTAACCTGTGATAAAAAGGCCATGGCATCCGTTCCTCCTGCTCCAGTATAGTTTAGCAGTCCCAAATCAATTTTCAAAGTATATGTTCCAGACTTGTCAGAATTAATATCTACTTGCTGTATGATTTCAATGCAAGAAACCATGACAAAAGCAAAACTAAGAATAAGCAGATGAAGTACTTTTATAAAATATTTCATAATATTATTGTTTTTTAAAACTTTCAAATTCGAGGATTTTATTCACAATCTTATCGGTAGCTCCTTTGTTATGTTCAACATAATTGAGACAAACCTGAGATGCTTCATTTAAAGTTGTTTCATTCCCAAGTAAACCTGCCACCTTCTTTTCTAAATCAGAAGATTCTGAAAAGGAAAACGCCCCTCCTGTTTTCACTAGAGTAACCGCTTCGGTAAACTTTGAATAATTGGGTCCAAAAATCACAGGTTTCCCAAATACAACAGGTTCAAGAATATTGTGTATGCCCTTTCCAAATCCGTTTCCAATATACACAATAGTAGCGTAGCGATATATGGATGAAAGGATACCGATACTATCAATCAGCAAGAAATTACAATCAGATAAAGAACTATTTTCAAGTTGGGAAAACCGAATCTTTTTGCCACCAAAAACCTTTTCAATTTCACGTAACCTGTTTTCCGAAACATCATGAGGAGCAACGATAAAAAAAACATCCGGATTCGCAATTGTAAGATGTTTTAAGAACTGCTCATCTCTGGGCCACGTACTTCCGGCCACAAAGACTTTTCGTCCAGCAATCAGCTTCTCGATTGCGGGGAACGTTCTTTGTTCATCGCGAATAGCAATAACTCTGTCAAGTCTTGTATCTCCAGCAAACTCAACTTGGTTAATTCCATGAGCATTAAGAAGAGCAACAGAATCAGGGGTTTGGACAAAAAAGGCAGTAACCTTCATCAGTTGTTTTCTGAACCATCCAGCCCACCATTTAAAAAAATATTGTTTCTTACGGAATGCTGCTGAAATAAAAATCACAGGCGTATTTATTTCGTGACATGCAGTGATAAAATTAAACCAAAAATCGTATTTCACAAAAACAACCAGAGCAGGTCTGACAATCTTCACGAATTTCCTCATCTTGTTCAAAGAATCAAAGGGAAGATATAAAACAACGTCAGCTAATGGATAGTTTTTTCGGATTTCATATCCAGAAGGAGAAAAAAAGGTGAGAAGTATTTTCTGATTTGGATTGTTCTTTTTCAGTATTTCTATAACTGGTCTACCCTGTTCAAATTCACCAAGAGAAGAAACATGAATCCAAATATATTTATCAGATTCTTCATGTTCAAATTTTGCCCGGTATAAAGATTCTAAATTTTGACGTCCTTTAATCCACAATTTTGCCTTTTTATTACCAAATAAAGCAACAATCCTTACTACAAAAACATAGATATAAATCAAAAAAGAGTAAATCCAGCGCATATTAATTGGTATAATACCCGTCTGATGGTTGCCTAAACAGAGGAATCATCCATGAAACCCTAATTCCATATAATATGTCAAGTCTTGTGGCTTGAGATTCAGGTCCCATAAGATCAAACTGGTAATCTCTTAAGGGCTTTGTAAATGCCTCAGTTATTTCAAAAGAAGCTGTAAAGCTATAGGATTTTTTATTTCCTATAAAAAAATATCCCAATTGTTGAGAAAGAGCAAAGCCGCCAGTATAACGATCGTATCCCTTTTTATATTCATCTTTAACTTGAGGTGCAGTCATGTCCTGATTATAAATCCTAATTTTGTGTAGCATGTATCCTCCGCCAAGCATCAAAAAAGGGCCGCAGTTTTCATTTGGGCCAAACCATGGAAACACCATCCCAACTTTACCCATCCCCATCCATCCACGTTCATAAGTGAAGACTTCGGCATAAAGGCCATCTCCATCAATCATATACCCAGCATCAGTATATAAATTAGCAAAAATGCTATCCTCAATCTTCACATCCCCACCAAACTCTAAGTTCAAATCCAATCCAAAGAGCAAATTCTTTTTTGTTTTGTACAACAAACCTGCACCTGCTCCTGAGCTCATCCCAAATCTGTCTTTCATATCCCCTTCTGGAATATGAAAAGCATAGTGCACGTCAATGAGAAATCCAGAGACAATACTGTCTTTTGTTGAAATCTGTGCCTTCACACAAGTACACACAAACACCAGCAGTAAAATTGTAGTAATTTTTTTCATAATTATCTCAATAATATAAACCTTCTTTCAAATAAGAGCCAACATAATCAAGCACCCCTTCTTCAAGAGAATAAAAAGAGACATTGTATCCTGCATCTGATAATTTTTGCATCTCAGCCTGAGTAAAATACTGATATTTATCCCGTATATCTTGCGGGATATCAATAAACTCAATTAATGCGGGCTTATTAAAAGCATCAAACACAGCATTTCCTAAATCGAGAAATGCCCTAGCTTCTCCTGTTCCCAAATTATAAAGGCCAGATACAGTCTGATGGTTCATAAAAAAATAACATACATTAACAACATCTTTAACGTAAACAAAATCTCTTAATTGCATTCCGTCTTTAAAATCGTCACGATGTGATCTGAAAAGTTTTAATTTGCCTGTTTGCACTATCTGATGATATGCATGAAAAACCACGGATGCCATTCTGCCCTTGTGGTATTCATTAGGTCCATATACGTTAAAGAACTTTAAGCCTGCCCAAAGAGGTGGAGTTTTTATTTGAGTGGTGGTAAATTTATCAAATTCATTTTTAGAAATGCCATAGGGATTCAGTGGTTTTAATTGCTCAACAATTTCATGGTTGTCAATATATCCAAATTCTCCAGAGCCATAAGTGGCCGCTGATGAAGCATAAACAAGAGGCAAAGAATATTTCGTGCACAGATTCCAAACAGTTTTTGAATAGTTGAGATTCAGTTTGTTTAGTAGTTCCATGTCAAACTCAGCAGTATCTGTCCGAGCTCCTAGATGAAAAACAAAATCAACAAACATATGATTTTTTTCAATCCATTGAGGCAAATCATCCCTATGTACCCTAAGACGAAATGATTTATTCTCAAGATTCTTCATTTTCAAAGGATTAGAAAAATCATCAACCACAACAATATCAGCAAATCCTTTGTTATTCAATTTGTTGACAAGTGCACTTGCAATAAATCCTGCTGCTCCAGTAACAATAATCATAAAAAAATCAACATTAGGTGTGAAGTGCAAAAATACACAAAAAGCTTATTCTATTTTCAAGACTAATTCAAGCCAAATGCAATTTTTAGCTATTTATCAAAACTTGTACAGCTTCGAGTCCCTGTTTTCCCATATCAAGAGAATATTCATTTACATAATATTCAATATGCTTTCTGATAACATCAGGATTTTCATTACGTGCATTTTCCTTCATCCATGGGAATACTTCGTCATAATTATGACTTGCCCATTCAATACTTTTTTTTATAAGATCGCCAACAACCAGAACCAATCCATTATCAACATCATTTTTAATGAGAAAAACACCCAGTGGCACAGGAAGATTTGTTTCTTTTTTCCATTCCAGTCCAAGGTCTGCAACACATTCAAACCCATGCTGCCAATATGTGAAGCGGTCTTCATGAATAATGACACCTGCATCAGCCCTTGATGAAGACAAAAAGGCAAAAATCTCGGAAAACACAACAAACTGTTTTACGCATGGCTTTTTATAATACTTGTTAAATAGAACATGTGCCGAGGTGTGTTCTCCCGGAATGACAATGACACTGTTTTCGTTTAAATCAACTCCAGGTCGTGCAATCAACAACGGACCACCCTCACTTCCAAAAGCTCCACCAGAAGGAAGTAATTTATACTGATTTTTCACAAGAGGCAACAGTGCAGCACTTGCCTTGGTGATTTGAAAAGCTCCCTTTATGGCAGCCTGATTCAATTTTTCAATATCAAGAAATTTAAAATCAAACTCAAGTCCTTGCAAATCAATCTTTCTATGAACCAAAGCATACATCATAAATGTATCATTGGGACAGGGTGAAAAAGCAAGAGACAATTTTTGCTTCATAATTATCAAAGTTAAATAATTCTTTGCAGTTTGTTGACTAAGGAGTTCTTTTTGCGATTTTAGAATATCCAAAATTACAATTTTTTCACAAAAAAAGGAGTTGCTTTAATGCAACTCCTTTCAATATAGTCCTTGTTAAAAGGTTTTATTTATTGGATCCTTTGGACTGTTTAACAACGCCCTTTTGTCCAACAGCACTAGATTTTTCTTTACAGCATTCTCCTTCCTTATGCTTTCCTTGACATTCTGACGATTTGTTTACGCCACGATTGTGTTCTTGACACTCAGCAGTCTTTGTTTGACCGCTTTTAGAATCAACACAACCTTCATGTTTTTGTCCATCTTTGCAACATGGCTTATCAGCTTGTTTCTGAGCTCTATTTGCTGATTGCTGCTGTTCTTTACAGCAAGGAGTAGCTACTGAGCTCTTATCCTTACAATTAGCTGTTGTTTTATTCATTTGCTGCGTTGAAACCTGATTTTTCCCATTAACAGTAGTAGCAGCCTTTGCAGGTGTTTCCTGTGCTGAAAGCATCATGGTCAAAGCCATAAGCAGCACAAATACGATTGATGTTATTTTAAAATTCATAATTGTTGTTTTTTTAATTGTTAATTGTTTTTGCGTTTATTTATTTTATTAGATTGAGATTTATGATGATAATTTTTGTTTCTATTTGTTGGATTATTCTGAATCTTCTGATGTTCTAAAAACTTTGTGTATTGTTCAGGAGAAAGCATATCCCGAAAATCGAACATATATTCTACGTGTAATTTTCTCATTTTAACATCCACTGCAGCCATTTCTTCAATATTATTATAAAGCTTTTCTATTGGCGCGTTCCGATCCTGCATGGCCAAGTGATATTCCTTCTGCAGATTCTGTTTTTTTGTGCGAAGTTCATTCATTGAGTTCATTTTAGTTTCTCTCAATTTATTATACTGCGCTTCCTGATCCGAAGTGAGTTGCAACTCAGTTACTGGATTCCATTTGCTATTTTGACAATAATTTTCATCTTGCTGTGCTTTTAAAGTATTCAACATTGCTATGGCAATAACGAATACTACAATTGATTTTGTTCTCATTTATTATATCTCCTTTTAATTAGTTTTTTTTATCCCTTGAATAACCTTTGCCCTGATCAGCGCAGCGAGAAGAATGATGTCCATGCCGGCTACTCCTATCACACCCACAAACATTTCTAAAGTTTTCAATGAGTTTTGCAAACTGGTCCTTATTAAGAATATCTTTCATTTTTAAGAAATAATCAATGGCTTCTTTCTGAATATCATATTCAATTTGCCCCATTTTTTCTGCATACAGATACAGACTTTGTGAATCTTGTGCAGGTTCGGCGACAAGAGCATCTATTAATGAGTTTCGCACATCTCGAGTACTATTAAACATCCCTCTCATGTTTTGTTTATGCTCATCACGCAATCTAAAATATTCTACTTCCTGATCCTTTGTAAGTTCAAGTTGCGTCACAAGATTCATGTTTTCGCCCGGATGGTACTTTCTGTGGTGTCTAAAGTCTCTATCGGATTCGCCATTTTTGGGGAATAGAAAAAAAGTAACCATCATTGAAATATTGATCACCAAAACAATAAACAACAAAATCAGAATAAGGTTTTTACTTTTATTTGTTTCCATCGGTTGAATTTATTTGATTATCAAAAAACTGTGTAAAATATTGATCAGACATGCCTGCAACATAAATCTCTTCTACTGTTTCTTCTTCACTCACTGTCACAAAATTATTTTGTTGCACATAGGCTGAGCTGAATAAAACACCTAGGACAACTCCTGCGATAAGCCCTGCAAAAGATGCGGTGATTATCGACACCTTTTTAAAGAGGACATTATATATCCACGCCCAAGGTGAAAAAACTCTTGTTTCTGAATTTCGAATCTTTTCCATAGTACGGGAAGAAAAATATGCTGATGTTTCAGGATGAGATTCTGAGAATGCATTTACACTGCTCATAGTTTCACTGACAAAACTGTATAAAGAAGCACAAGACTCACAATGTGTCAAGTGAGAATTGATTTCATCCATCACGTCTTGATCTGGAATTTTATCCATGTAATCGAGAAGCAGGTGTTTTGTTTTCTTACAGTTCATCAGAATTGATTTTAATATTTTGACACTTTTGAATTTATTAACTTGCGCCATACAGTTAATTTAACATTTATTTGTGATATTGCTTGTATAGTGAGATCAGCTTGCTTTGTAGTGTAATCCTTGCCCTATGCATCAATGACTCTACCGAAGACAGTGTAATATTGAGCAATTCAGCTATTTCTCGATAAGATTGTCCTTCAATTTTATGCATTACAAAAACTGTAGCTTGTCGCTCAGGAAGCCCTTGGATTGCTTGCGAAATAATCTTTCTGTGCTCTTTTTGTTGAATTGAAGCAGATGCATCCGTAGTATCTGCGTATATGCCTTCTTCGATAGCCATATAGTCCTCAATCGGCCTAGCATTAAGGTACTTTTTGTTTTTCTTGAGATAGTTAATTGCTTTATTTACAGTGATTCTATATATCCAAGTTGACAAGGAAGATTTTCCTTGGAACCCGGCAATACTTTTATGAACTTCGATAAAAACTTCTTGAGCAAGATCTTCTGCTTCATCAGCAAAAGGGATAAATGACAATGCAGTTTTAAAAACCTTATCCCTATAGTCATCAATAAGTTTTGTCCAAGAGGCTTCATCTCCTTGTCGGAGTTTTTCTACATAATCATCCCTTTGTTCAGCAATCATAATCTTTTGACAACAAAAGATAACAAAACGTGCACCAGAAAGAAATATTATTCAATCACCATATCAAATGGCAGTCGTGTTTGGAAAGGATCAGTAGAATTGATGGGTTCAAGTGATCTGAGAAATGGATATTGATCAATAAAGTTTCCAGTAATCCAGGTCATCAGTTTCCTTCCTACAACATCTTTGAAAAGGTCTTCAAAAATATCTTTTTGAATCGGCAACTCGAGGATAGAATATTCTTCAATCCCTGCAAGTTCAGAAGCAATCCGTATGGCATCATTCAAACCTCCAATTTCATCCACAAGAGAAATGCCTCTTGCATCAATACCAGACCAAACCCTACCCTGAGCAATACTGTCAACCTGCGCGATAGTCATGTTTCTTCCTTCGGCAACACGTTGAACAAAAACATTATAAATTTCTTCAACACTCTGCTGAATAACGCTCAGTTCAAATGGAGTCAGAGCACGTGTTGTTGTCATCATATCAGCATACTCATTGGTTTTAACCACATCAAACGTTACTCCGAGTTTATTTTTAAAGAAGTCGCCCATGTTCATAATAACTCCAAAAACGCCAATAGATCCGGTAAGAGTATTTGGTTGTGCAACAATTTTTGTGGCTGCACAGGCAATATAGTAACCCCCTGAAGCCGCAAGGTCACCCATTGACACAACAACTGGTTTTACATCAGCAGCAAGCTTTACTTCACGCCAAATTACTTCAGAAGCAAGTGCACTACCTCCCGGTGAATTTATTCTAAGGACGATTGCCTTCACATTTTCATCAGTTCTAGCGATACGAATTGTTCTTGAAATCCGCTCTGAGCCTATTGCATCATCACTACCTTCTCCAGAATTAATCTCTCCGACGGCATAAATTACTGCAATTTTATTTTTTGAAGATGAGGCAGGCTTCAGGCCTGTTGATTTTGCATATTGATACAAGGTAACACTTTCAAGATTCTCGGCCGACCTTTCAGATGCTACAGCAACTTTTAACATTTCTAGAATACTATCTTTATAAACAAGGGCATCAACAAATCCAAACCTTTGTGCATCGGCAGGATTTCTAACAAGGACAGAATCTGCAATAAGATTGAGTGAGTCAACACTTATATTTCGTGTAACAGAAATAACATCTAGATAATGATCCCAGATAGAATTAAGCAAAGCACTGTATTGTTCACGGTTTGCTTCACTCATTTTATCTACGGTAAAAGGCTCGACTGCACTTTTATATTTTCCGTGTCTTATGATTTGAGCTTGAATTTCGAGTTTTGACAATGTTCCCTTCAAAAAATAGAGTTGTGAAGCAAGTCCTCTGAAATCAAAAGCACCTTGTGGATTCAGATAAATTTTGTCAGCAACGCTAGCAAGATAATATGACTTCTGACTAAAAACCTCTGAATACGCAATAATTGGTTTACCGGATTCCTTGAAACTCACCAAAGCATTTCTAATTTCTTCAAGAGAAGCAAACCCCACATCAAACATCATAGAAGGTTCAATGAAGATAGCAGAGATTTTCTTATCGGTAGCGGCTGAATTGATTGCTGCCACAATTTCATTCACTCCAAGTGATTTCACAGATTTCATAGAAATGAAATCCAGTTCCTTCAGCGGGTTATTATTCGCCCGTTCTGTAATGGAATGGTCCATTGTAATATGGAGAATTGTTCCTTCACTCAAGCGCACTTCCTTCTTTCCACCTGAGAAAGACAATGATCCAATAACAAAAACAACAACAAGGATTGCAATGAGTATGAATGAAAAAAAGCATCCGAGCATGGATGCAAATACTGTTTTAAAGAAAGTTTTCATGGTTTTTTATCATTTAAGGTACAAACTTACAACTTTTTTCAATAAAACAGAGGCTGAATTATGTTTAATCCAACCTCTGTGTCAACCGAAATACGAATCAAGCTTTATCAATAAGTATCTATTTTTCAGGCACTTTCCGTATTATGGTTTTTATAAAATAAAATGGTTTCATCATTAAGACGTGCTAAGTTAAAAAACTACTACAAAAAAAATTACATTTGCATAAAATTAATCAAAAGTTGAAAAACGTATTTCTTTCCATAGGTTCAAATTGCGGAGATCGAGAAAAACATATCCTGGGTTTGTTGAAAAACATCAATAATAATGCAGGCAAAATCATTTCGATCAGTCATCTTTATGAAACCAAGCCGTGGGGATTTAACAGCGAAGTCCCTTTTCTTAATATTGTAGTAGAAATTGAAACTCTGCGTTCACCTGAAGAATTGCTCTTAGAATTGCAAAGCATTGAAAAATCATATAAAAAATCTCAACAAACGACCGAATTCCAAAGCAGGATCGGAGATGTCGACATTTTACTTTACAATGATTTAATTCTCACTACAGAGCAGCTTGTTGTACCGCATCCTTTGTTTCATCTCAGATCTTTTTGTGTTATTCCACTTGCTGATATTGCCGGTGATTTTATACATCCTGTCCTTGGTAAAAAAATTAATGAATTTGCCTTGAATTTTTGTAAAGACCAATCAATAACTCTATATTTGCATAAGCAAAACTTACAATTCTGAGACGATAGTATGACTATTCCTTACAATTATATTGTCATTGAAGGAACCATCGGCGCAGGCAAAACGTCTTTGGCTACCAAGCTCTCAGATGAATTCAACGGTTCACTCATTCTAGAACAGTTTGAAGAAAATTCATTTCTTCCAAAATTTTACGAGAATCCTGAAAAATACGCTTTCCCGTTGGAATTGTCTTTTCTTGCTTCTCGCTATCAGCAACTCAAAGATCAACTTGTGCCTGAATTATTCGGACAAATAAAAATTGCTGATTATTTTATTGATAAATGTCTCATTTTTTCAAGAAAAACTCTTCAGTCTGATGAGTTTACATTATTCAGACGGCTTTTTTCAATAATTATTGCACAACTACCTCAACCCGAGCTTCTGATTTATTTGCATAAAAAACCCACACACCTGAAGCATAACATCATGATGCGGGGTCGCGATTACGAACAAAATATAAGTATTTCTTACCTTGAATCAATTCAAGAAAGCTATATGCGCTATATGGAAGAAGCAAAACTACCCAAGGTGTTGATTATAGAATCATCCGGGCTTGATTTTGTCCATAATCCAGCAGACTATGAACTTTTGAAAGAAATCATTTTCAAAGATTATCCCAGTGGCATTCATACGCTAAGTCCAAAACACACAAAATAATATATTCAAGAGTTATAAATAAAAAAAGGATGTGAGCAAAACTCACATCCTTTTTTATATTTCCGTTTTTCGGAATGTTATTTCACTGCATTTTGGAAATCACTGCTATCGTGATATTTCAAAAATTCACGATCTTTTTTAGCTTCTGCTTTGAATTTAGCATCCTGAGCGCAAGCTTTTTTGAGATTGTCATACATCATAGATGTATTTGCTGAACGTGCACCAATGATTGCAAGTAGATACTGACCATCAGCAGTCTGAACTTTCATACATTCGATAGTTTTAACCGCTTCTGTAGTTTTTCCTGCAAGAACCTGAGCAAGCGCAATATTGTATGTACATGATTTGCCACTAAATAATCTCAGGGCTTCTTCATAGTCTCCGTTACGAATTTTTAATACACCTTGATTGTAATCAACATTAACGCCAGCCTGTTTAGCCTGTTCGAAATATTTCATTGCACTCTTGCTGTCTTTTTTTTGAGAAGCAATAACACCCATATTGTTTAAAACGACACCATTGTTTGGAGAAAGAGCATTTGCTTTTTCTACATATGATTCAGCTTCTTTAGTATTTCCCATTTTCAAAAGAATAGCGCCAGCGTTGTTGAATCCTTTCCAGCTTTCTGGGAAAGTCTGAGATGCTGCCTGATAAATTTTAAGCTGAGTAGCCATATCATCAGTCATAGTAGCTGCATATAACAATTCTTTTTCATTAAGTTTACTAGGATCTGTGATTGCAAGTTGAGCAATTTCTTCGTCAGATTTTTTAGGTTCAAAGCAATTCACTACAATTTCTGAACGACGTAGAGGTTCGAGAATGGCTTCAACTTCAGCATAAATAACTGACATGTTTTTGATTTCCTGTTCACGAGCAATTTTAGAAGGCTGCATTTTAATTACGTTGATAATTGCTTGTTTTTCAGGAATACTGCTTGCCTGAATTGCACTCATAAAACCGTCAAAATCTTCACCTTTTGCAGAAACTGCTAATGTATATTGACGTTTGATTTCGCCAACTTTCACTTTCATTTCTTTTGCTTTCTTGTTGTCCAAATCATTGAAGTATGAAACGAGCCATTTTTCAGCGGCTTTACCACGATCTTCAGACAATTTAGCATTGACTGTTAATTCACCTTCAGGAGATGCCCATGCATTTATCATAACATCTTTAATCTCTAAACCTTGTTCGATAAATGATTTCATTTCTTTAATAGCATCAATGTTTTGTTGCATTTTATTCAATTTCTGGCTCATTGAAAGATTTGCACTGTTATAGTCGAAATACAAATTAGATTTCTTAGTAATGATAACTACTTTTTCATATCCATGAGGAGCAATTTGAACTTCTTCATCTTTAGCAATTCTTTCTGAAGTCACAATAACACCATCAGCAAGTTTAACCTCACCCAATGTCACAGTTTTTTTACCTTTTGTTGCAGTAGGTGTGACCCACAGTTCTGAAACCATCATTTCAGGAAGATAAACAAATTGGTCTGTAAATGTAAAAGCTCCGCCATCTTTCTTCTTGATGACTGTTCCTTCACCCTGAACAACTTTTTCACCAACAATAATAATTTTTTTCAGAGGTAGAGTTCCACCATCATATTTCAACACAGGTTGAAATTCAACAGTAACTGCTTTTCCGAAATATTTTACAGGGAAAGTACCGTTTACTTCAACCTTCACTGCTCCACCATGTGCCTCAAGGACAGCTGGTTTGGTTTCATACTTTACAGTATCATGCTTTTTCGCCATTTTCTTAAGGTCGCAACCACTAAGTAATACTGCTACTACAGCTAAAAATAAAATTGGGCTAAATTTTCTCATAGAAAGTTTTTTTTTAATTATTGTACAAAAATATGATTTTTTTTTTGTTTAATTACATTTTTTCAAAATAAATTTACTTTTTATTTAATTTTCATAGTATTAATCCATATAAATTTGCCATGAAATGAATAGTAATTCCAGCGCAGACTGACACATTCAGCGAATGTTTTGTGCCAAACTGAGGTATTTCGAGACACGCATCAGATACATCTATAATATTCTGATTAACTCCATAAACTTCATGTCCAAAGATGAGTGCGCATCCTTTTTCTTCTTTTTTAACATCATTTAAGCTGATTGAATTTACTGCCTGCTCAATAGAATATACCAAAACACCATTATTTTTCAACTGTTCCACAACTTTCAAAGTATTTTCAACATACTCCCACTGAACACTTTCTGTAGCACCAAGGGCTGTTTTGTGAATTTCAGCATTTGGCGGCACAGGAGTAATACCACACAAAAAAATCTTTGCTACACGAAAAGCATCACAGCTGCGAAAAACGGAACCAACATTATGAGCACTCCGAACATTATCTAAAACAACAAAAACAGGAATTTTATTTACATCTCGATAAGCAGACACATCAAACCTGTCTAGCTGTGCCATCGTTTTTTTAATTTTATTCATTCTGATATTTGAATTTTACGAAACATAAAAAAACATTTACTTCCAAAATCAGAACCCAAGCAATGCAGAAATATCTTTATCCATTTGTATATAATTCACGGGCCTGCTATAAATAGTGTAATCTTCCTTCAAAATATAAATTTCAGGTGTCCCTCTGACATGAAGTTCATCGAAAACTACACTTTCAGTTTCTTTAAAATCAGACAGATGAATCCAGTCGCCCATTTTATGTTCATCAATCGCCTCTATCCAATCATCCTTATGTGTTGTCAATCCGAAAGCAAGTATTTGGAGACCTCTTTCTTTATAAGCTGGCCACACAACAACAAGTTGATCAATAATATGCTTACAATGTTCGCAATCGGGATCCCAAAATAATAATACTATTGCTTTTCCATGCACATCACCCTTCAAAGACATCTTTTTCCCGTCAGGGGTAACTCCTTTAATATTTGGAGCTGCAGAACCAGGACGACTATTTTTAACAACTTCATATAACAACTGTTTATCATCATATCCACCGTCGCCGTCACATACCTCGGCCAGATAAGTCTCCATAAGATAAAGATAAGTTTCCCAATAGTCTGATGTTTCAAAAGTGTTGACCAATAAATTAATCACATAGTCATACATTTCATCATTCACTGCAGCTTTTGACATGATGAGGTCTGAAGCATTGCGAAATTGCTCCTCAGTGGGTGGATAAACGTACAAAGTCATATAGTCCTCAATAGCCATCTGTATGAAAGGTGTTCGAATCAAACCCGGCTCATTAAAATCTATATAACTAAAAAAATAAGTGTGCATAAACTCAAAGGCATTCTTAGCTTTTGTCCTTCCCTGTTCAAATTCATAGGCATAATCTGGATAAAACATTGCCCTTACAACTTTGTATGCAAAAAGCGATTTCGAAGCAGTATCAAGTTTATCAATTGTCTGGTTAACTGAAAGTTCAAGTGAATCAATATAGTGACTCAAATGTTTGAGTTTAGGTTTGTTTCCTACTGGATCAACTCTGTTCATTTTGTCACCCAGATTCACCAATTGTTTTATTGTCAATTTAATAGGATAAAATGCATAAAAAAGATCATTTTCAGGTGAATTTTCAAATCTGAGCAATTCAATAGAATCTTTATGACAAAACAATTTGAAGTTTTCATAATTATAAATCACATCCACGCCGCTATTTGCTTCTTTGCCCCATCTGATATGATACATCCCGTGTTTCATTTCGGGAGTTGCCGAAAAAACAAATTCATCATCTTTGCTCACCACAGAATCCACAAGATTAAAAGAGCTCCCCTCAAAAGCAAAAAGATACACCGTTTCATTTCCGATTCCAGTGACGTTTCCTTCAATCTTATGATTGCTGTCAGTACATGATATAGCGATGCACAAAACAGGTAAAATAAACAGAGAGATAAAAAATGATCTCATGGCAAAAAGTTTAATATTTAATAATTTCATTGTGCAAAGTTAACAAAAAGCCAAAATTATCTTGTTTCAAAAGCCACAAATCATTACTTTTGAAAAAACTTTTTTGTGGTGAGTGAAAAAAAACATGTAGCAAAGACATTGCAAGGACTAGAAACAATCCTTGCAGAAGAGCTAAT
>Ga0265295_1005699_pt1 | contig 15630 bp, 20 predicted proteins | sample Munlansysbiofilm_FD_192503 | JGI IMG/M metagenome (GOLD analysis project Ga0265295, IMG submission 192503) | Leachate microbial communities from a municipal landfill in Southern Ontario, Canada - Methane capture system biofilm | ecosystem: Engineered > Solid waste > Landfill > Unclassified ... | reverse complement strand
TTGAGTCCATGTTCGATTTGATTCATGCTTTGGCCTCCTGAATGCTTAATTCCAACTTCTGCTCAGTAATTAAATCATCGTTTGCGTACAAACGATAATGTACATAGATGAGATCGTTCTGGTGTAGTATTTTCAAAGTCTTAACGGACCCGCTAAAACTCCCTTGTTCATCTTTGATTTCAAACTGACCTTCTTTACCCAAATAAAAACTAATCTTGGTCGTTCCATCATACTGACGTTTCAGGTGCAACTCGTTTTCTAAAACAAGCAGCTCCACCTCAGTATTGTTATCTTCCTCAGTATAAGTGATGCGCTTTGGATTCTCAGAGATCGTACCGAACATCGTTTGCGTATTTATTGCGTCATTATCTAAACAATCAATTAAATTAAGTTTTAGTTTTACGATTCTTTCAGACATCCATAACCGTCCTTACCTGAAAAGATTATATGGGAATAACAATCAATGTCAAGACATATAAAACAATTAAGTCCTGCATTATCAAAAACTTCACAAGAAACAATTAAAAACCATGACGTGCATGGTTCTTAATCCTACTTAAAGATGAATGCCAATACCAGAAAGATTCCCGCGAATACAAGTAAGAGCAGTTTATACCCTTTCTTACCCAGCTTCTCAATGAAGAAGCGTGTCTTTGGATTCCCTTCATAGAAAATCGGCATCTCAACAAAGTAAGCCACGAGATAAACAACTGCCACAACAAAGAAGAAAATAGCCAACCAGTTCATACGATCCTCCTTTTAAAGTGCTTTCTTTTCAAAGACTTTATACAACACCGCAATGAGCACGATGTTATAGGCAAAACCAATACCGAGATACACGAATGTGCTGAGATTCATTTCAACTAAACCCAAATCGATCGCAGGCTTTAACAATTCATATTGAACTGCTTTAGCACCCCAGAATGCAGGTGCCAATGCGAACAACCATTCCTTCCAATCCAAGAAGAACAATGCGCCGATTGGAAAGATCATCAAGAATCCAGATCCCTTCATCGCCATAAAGCCTTCAACCTTATTGGTTGCCAAAGCATTGACGATAAAGGCGTGAATCGGAACCTGCATGGCCAGCAACATCGAGATGATCACATACAACCAAAGATCGATGCCAAAACCTCCTACAATCCAATAGATCAAGAGATTCGAAAATACACTCATGATATAAACAAAGATAACTTTGAACCAAACATAGATACGGATATCCAAAGGTGAGATACGAATGGATACAAAGACATGATCATCACGATCATCTAAAATCGAGAACCCAGACATCGATCCGAAGATGACACCTGAAACAATACTTAAGGCCACAATCATAATGCGAATGCCATTCTCATCAAAAATATCATTTTCAAAGAGATACTTACCCAAGAAGCCAACCATTAACGGGTAGGCTAAGAGCATCGCCGTCATGCGATCCCGAAGTAGATTCTTAAACTCAAACTTGATCAAACGTGCAAACATGTCACACCCCCAAGTCCTTCGTCGCATAGGTTTTGAAATACGGTAAAACCCCATAACGAAGCATCAATAAACTGACCAATACGATATAGACTGCATCTTTGAGATATTGAACAAGATCCACAGAATCTAAGAATGAGGCATTCAATAAACGTAAGGTCACTTCGGTAGGTGACCAAAAGATGTACTCTAAAGTCGACTCAGGGAGTAAACCCAAGAGAACGCCAATGCTTGGAAGCACTAAGACAATCATCAAGACCATATAGTTTAAAAGTAATGCCGTGAAATCCTTAGAGACATAACTCAACAAGATTCCAATAAACACATAGAAACTTGTGACCAGAATAATCCCTAGAAACAACCATTGGAAATTAAAGAGATAATCCTTCAAGAAATACATCGAAGCACCGATGATCACAAAGATGATCGCAATATTAAGGATATTAACCAGAATCTTGCTCACAATGTATTCAAACTCTGTCATCGGTGATATCAACATCGAACTGATGGTGTGTTCCTTCTTTTCATAGAACATCTCTGCCCCAACCAACAAGGACGTCATCGCGGAGGTCTCCATTAAGAAGACAAAGGGTAGAAAGGTCTTGAATTCATCCAATTCAAGGAAATAACCCATCACAACCCATACCAACGCTACGACAAGAGACGCGGTAAAGAGATTGTATTTCGCAAGACGTGTGAACTCACCGGATACCAAATGCTTAATCTTCGCCATGTAACTTCACTCCCGTCACTTGGATAAAGATTTCTTCCAATGTCGTTTCACCACTGTGAATCGTTTCGATTTCCTTCGTACGCATCAACACTGCGAAAGCGTCTGTTTTAATTTCATCCATTGTAAATTGTCTTACTTGGGTTTGATTGTCTTCTTTATATTCAACCGTTACTGTACGTTGACCATACTTGATCTTAAGGTTACGTGGACTATCGATCTCTTCAATTTTGCCATCTGTAATGAAGGCTACACGATCACACAACTCATCCACGTCACTCATGATATGGGAAGTTAAGAATACCGTTCCACCATTATGCGCAAACTCACGAATCATATCTTTGACGATACGTGCGTTCTTAGGGTCCAAACCATTGGTGGGTTCATCTAAGAAAAGCATTTTTGGTTTGTTTAACAAAGCTCGTACAAGATTCAAACGAATCTTCATCCCTTTTGAATACTCCCCAACTAATTTGTTTCGATCTTCCCATAAACCAACACGTTCCATCAGAGGTTGAATGTCCGCGTGATTCTTATACAGTTTCTGGAAGAAGTCTAGGTTCTCCATTGCCGTCAACTTCGAGAATGAAATCGGCATCTCGAAACATACCCCAATGTCTTCATAAAAAGCGTCATTGAATGAATGGAGATCTTTTCCATCAAAGCGGATATCACCCTTATCATAAGTTAAGAGTTTGACCAACAACTTTTGTGTGGTTGTCTTCCCCGCACCACTGGGTCCTAAGAAACCAAAGATTTCTCCTTGTTTGATTTCAAAATCAATGCCTTTGATCGTATCCTCTGCGTTCTTAGGATATTTGAACACCAAGTTTTTTACTGTAAACATACACGCTCCTTAACGAACCATCGTTCCCTTTTGTATTAAATCCAATACTGCTTCTGAAGCTTCTACCATTCTGTCATAATCCTTATTCACAAAATGTTCCATCAATAACTTTTGATTGATCCCAATCAACATATCACTGAGCAACTGTGGATTTACATCCGAGCGAATGATACCATTGGCTTGGTCCTTACGAATCAAACTTAGGAAGTACTCCATCATCCCAGGATTCTGTTTGATCAACTTTTGAATGAAGCTACTCTTATCCAATTCCATCAACACACCAATCTTGTAATAACGTGGTTGAGCTTCCATCCAAATCTTTACTTGTCGCAACATATTCAAGTAAGCTTCAAAGACATTTCTGGCTTCAGCTTGCACCACATCTTTAAAGATGCGGTATTTCTCTTCAGCGATGATACCCAGCATCTCTAGGTAACAGTCTTCTTTATCTTCAAAATACTGATAGAAGCTCCCTCGTGAGATTTCCGCTCGCTTGATGATGCGGTTGATCGACGCATCACTGAATGTATAGCTGCTGAATTCTTCCATACATGCATCAATTAAACGCTCTTGTTTATCTTTTTCTAAATTATAGTAAGTTGGTTTCGCCATTATGACACCCCTGTCATATTCAATATAGGCCTCTTTTAAATAGAACGCAAGAAAAAATCTGTCATTTCGACAGATTCATGAATGTTTCAATCTCTTCAACGGTTTTTAAGATTGAGCTGGATAGATTCTCACAGCCTGTTTCCGTAACCAAGACATCATCTTCAATCCGGATTCCAATTCCTTCATGTTCAAGGTAGAGACCTGGTTCTACGGTAATCACCATCCCCGGTTCTAAAACAGCCCCCTCAAACATCCCAACATCATGCGTGTCCAAGCCCAAAGAATGGCTGACACTGTGATAATATACTTCATCCACATGCTCTGGAGCTTCAATCATCTTCGCTTGAACACAACGTTCTTTGTATACATTGCGAACGATTTCATTCAACTGAATCAAGCTGACACCGGGTTTGATGGCCTTGATGACTTCATTTTGAGCTTCTAGCACAATTTCATACGCTTCTCTTTGACGATCCGTGAACTTACCATTCACTGGAAATGTCCGTGAGATGTCTCCACAATAATGTTTGAATGCCGCACCACAGTCCAGAAGCAACAAGTCGCCATCTTTCATCTCTTTATGATTGGATACATAGTGCAAGACGGTCGCATCTTTACCACTGGCCGCAATCGTATCAAAGGACACATCACAGTGCTTTAAATTAAGTTCATACTTGAAATCCGCAACCGCTTGGTACTCAAAGCGACCGGGTTGAAGTTTTGAAACCAAGGCTTCAATGCCCAAACGTGTCACATCAATGGCTTCTTTGATCAATTCAACTTCAGCGTTCGACTTGATTGTACGCATCTTGTTTAATTTTTGGTTGATGTTGAGAATGTGTAGACCTGGATACAAGCGTTGAATGCGATGTACGAAGGTTTCAGCCTCACTGTTACGATGCGTCAATTGATCGCGTTCACTATCAATGTATAAGGTTTGAATATCATTGCGTGATAAAGTTCGTGCGAAGAAAGATTCAAACTGAGATAAGGGCTGAATCATGAAGACACCACTCTTATGAATGGCTTCATCTTTCGTCAATGACTTACCCACCCATTTCTCCAAGACAGGATTATGATCTTTGATAAAAAGAATTTCCTTATTGCCTACCGCATTACGCAATTGAACATAGATCAATCCATCCTCATCACATTGGGTCAAATAATAAAAATTACGATTTACGATAAAAGGATAGGTGCTATCCGCAGAGCGCTTAACCAAGTCTCCTGCAAATAAGACCGTGATACTCCCACTCACATGTTCTTTAAAAGCTTCTTGTCTACGATTGATTACAATTTCACGTTTCATTTGTTCACTTCCTTTGGGTAGAATAATTTCATCTCCGTCTTAGCTTGACCATAAACCACCGCATTCACGATCGCAGAAGCTTGCGACAGCTCACGTATGGACTTATCTGGCATCAAGATATAGATGAGATTGGTATCTTCATTATAAGGCGAATAAGGACGTTTCTCAGCCTTATCCATATATAGGTAATATGTCGGGTCATAGTTCATTTCTATCAGACGTTGCTTCATCGCATCAAAGTCATCCGATGAACTAAAGTCCGCATAATCAAACAACTTTCTTTCCAAGATACGCACTGCTAAATCATTCAGTATCTTATCCGTATCATCCGATGCACATTGAAAGCCATAGAAACAACTGCTTTCATCGAGTTGATAATGTTCCTTCAAGGTGATTGCATGATCCTGCTTCAAGAATTGAAACATTGGATACGCTTCAAGATACTTTGGTTCCTGCACAATCAAATCACGCATGCGATTGAAGAACGCATAGAGGATCGCTTCAATGCTTCGTGACGTGGGATGATAATAAACCTGCCAATACATGTGATAGCGTGCCATGATGTAGTCTTCAACCGAATGCACACCACTCTCTTTAATAACCAAGCGATCATCCACAATCCGCAGCGTACGTAAGATTCTTTCCAAATCAAAGGTTCCATAACTCGTACCTGTGAAATACGCATCCCGTAAGAGATAATCCATCCGATCCGCATCCAACTGACTGCTGATCATACGGCTCATAACCTTATTCGGATGGCTGTGATTCAAGATTGAAACGATTTGTTCAGGAAGGTCAGAAGCATATTTCATAAGGATACGATGAATATCCGAATCACCCAAGATGATCATTGCCGTTAATTTCTCATGATTTGGCGTCAAAATCGATTCAAAGAAATGCGAGAATGGTCCATGACCCAAATCATGAAGCAAACCTGCACACATGATCTGTATTTTTTCCACTTCACTCAAGAATTCATCCAGACCCTTGACTTCATTCACCATCCGACGAATGATTTCATAGACCCCCAATGAATGCGCAAAACGACTGTGTTCGGCCGTGTGATAGACTTGATAAGACGTCCCCATTTGATGGATACGACGTAAACGTTGAAACTCACGTGCATTGATCAAATCCCAGATGATTTGGTAATCCACATGAATATACTCATGAATCGGATCCCGCATCACTTTTGTTTCATTACATCTTTGATTCATCTGTTTCCTCAACAAGCAAGCATACCGCCTGCGTCATCACACCTTCTTGGCGCCCAACAAAACCCAGTTTTTCACCACGTGTCGCCTTGATGTTCAATTGGTCTTCATTAATCCCTAATATGGGAAGTAAATTGGCTTTCATCATTGGAATATGCGGGGCCATCTTTGGCTTCTCAATCAAGATGATCGAATCGATATTGCCAACTCGATACCCTTTAATACGCATCAAGCTCACCACATGCCTTAGTAAATCTAAAGAATTCGCCCCTTTGAATTGAGGATCGGTATCCGGGAAATGTTTACCCAAATCCCCTAAAGCCAATGCCCCTAAGATTGCTTCCGCAATCGCATGGACCAAGGCATCCGCATCGGAATGACCATCACAACCAAAAGGATGTTCGATATGAACACCACCAAGAATCAATTTGCGTCCTTCTTTTAAGGGATGAATATCTGTCGATTGACCAATCCGTATCATATCTTTTATTATACATTGAAATGCGAAAGCATAGACAACGAAATCCGCCTTGCTTATGATTAAGAAAAAGGAGTCTTTATGCCAAAAATCAATGTCGCATTTGTCTGTGTCCACAACTCTTGTCGCTCACAGATCGCCGAAGCCTTAGCTAAAACCAATTATGCGGATGTGTTCAATGCTTATTCCGCTGGTACAGAAACCAAAGACAAGATCAATCAAGATGCGGTGAGAATCATGAAAGATCGTTTTCTGATCGATATGGAGACATCACAACACTCCAAGCTCATCGATACACTCCCCAAAATCGATATTCTCGTAACCATGGGGTGTAACGTGGAGTGTCCTTATCTTCCCTGTAAGCACCGTGAAGATTGGGGCTTGGATGACCCCAGTGGTCATCCGGATGAAGCTTTTCACCAGACCATCGACCTCATTGAAACGAAATTAGAAGATCTCGCCCAAAGAATTCAAAAGGGATTAGGTCAATCGTAAGCACAGTAGTACTTTTTTCATTATAATAAGGATATGCGCTGCACACTTTCCTATTTTGGTCCTGAAGTCACACAGAAGTATGTTTATGTCCTGGAGACATCCTCACAACTGAACATCCAAGAAGCGTGGCAATTGGCCATTCACAATCAAGCACATTTACAGAACATCCTTACCCATCGTCTTATTCTTCTTAAGAATCATCGTTATGTCTCAGACCAATCCTTGTGTGAAGACGGCGATGAAATCATTTTGATGGATGCGAAAATGGGTGGATAGTTTAGAAAGTTAGGTTTCTATGGACTTATCAACATTACTCTTTGCCTTTGGTTTAACCTTATTTGCAGGTTTGAGTACCGGCATCGGAAGTGCTCTTGCCTTTTTCACCAGCAAAACAAACACACGCTTTTTATCCATAGCCCTTGGTTTTTCAGCGGGTGTCATGATTTACGTCTCTATGATTGAGATCTTTGTGAAAGCACGGGAAGCCCTCGTCGGAGAACTTGGACTCAAATTAGGCTCTTGGGCAACCGTGGGTGGTTTCTTTTTAGGCATTGCGATTATCGCGATCATTGACCATTTCGTTCCTGAAGCCGATAACCCTCATGAAATCCATACCGTTGAAGAAATGGATGGTCAGAGTGAAGAACATAAAGCGAAGCTTATGCGCATGGGTGTCTTTACAGCTTTAGCCATTGCGATTCATAACTTCCCAGAAGGCTTAGCCACTTTCACCGCTGCCATTAGTGATCCAAAATTAGGGATTCCAATTGCAGTAGCGATCGCGATTCATAATATCCCAGAAGGTATTGCCGTAGCGGTTCCGATCTTCTATGCGACGGGAAGTAAAATGAAAGCCTTCAAGCTTTCATTCCTCTCGGGTTTATCCGAACCTGTTGGGGCTTTGGTCGGTTATCTTATCCTTTACCGTTGGTTGAACGACACCGTCTTTGGCATCATCTTCGCCAGTGTCGCAGGCATCATGGTCTATATTAGCCTTGATGAACTCTTACCTTCTGCACGTGAGTATGGTGAACATCATCTCTCCATTTACGGTATGGTTGCTGGAATGGCCGTCATGGCCATCAGTCTACTGCTCTTCCTATAAATTAAAAAGCGGAAATCCGCTTTTAATTTTGCTTATTAGAATTTTACAAACTTTTCGACATCCAACACAAAGATGGTTGCCCCACCCACTTGGACTTCAACAGGGAAAGTCGCAAATCGGCCGATATCATACGAGGCTGTGGAAGGCACAAGTTCCGTACGTTGTTTACTTTCTTCTGAGATGATCTCAATGCACTTGTCAACCAAGGCATCCTCCGTCCCAATTAAAAGTGTCGTATTCCCGATCTTTAAGAAGCCTCCTGTCGTGGCCAATTTGGTTACGCTAAAATTCTCTTTCGTTAAAGCATTGGATAAGCTGTGACTATCATCGTTTGAAACGACGGCGATGATTAATTTCATAAAGTCACCTCCTGTTTAAACCATTATACCACTAAACATTGAATCTAAAGTGTAGGATGTCTCCATCTTTCACCAAATATTCTTTTCCTTCAATGCGTAATTTACCAGCATCCTTAACGGATTGTTCAGTTCCATACTGCATCAAATCATCGTAATGATAACACTCTGCCTTAATAAAACCCTTCTGGAAATCAGTATGGATGATGCCTGCACATTCCGGTGCTTTCATTCCTTTATGGAACGTCCAAGCACGCACTTCTTGAGGTCCGCAGGTGAAATAAGACCATAAGCCTAAGAGATCATAACTGTGGTGAACAATCTGATCCAAACCACTTTCCGTATACCCTAATTCCTCTAAAAACATTTGACGTTCATCTTCTTCCAACATGGCCAACTCTTCTTCGATCTTGGCACTGATTGCGATCACATCACTCTTCTCAGTTTCCGCAAACGCCTTAACTTCTAAGAAGTATGGATTTTCTTCCGGTTGATGGACCGCTTCTTCGCTCATGTTTGCGACATAGATGACAGGTTTTGCGCTTAATAGATGAAAGCCTTTAAGAAGTTCTTTTTCATCTTTATCCAAGTCCAAAGCACGAACATTCAAACCTTTTAAGAGGGCATCATTGATTTTCGTTAAGACACTCAATTCAAAGATGGCTTCTTTATCTTTGGCTCGAGCCTTGCGTTCAACTTTCGAAATGCGATTCTCGATGGATTGTTGGTCGGCTAAGATCAATTCCAAATTGATGATTTCAATATCACGTAAAGGTTGAACGGTCCCTTCAACGTGTGTGATGCTTGAATCATCAAAACAACGTACGACGTGTACGATTGCGTCTACTTCACGAATATGACTTAAGAACTGATTCCCTAATCCTTCTCCTTGACTTGCGCCTTTTACTAATCCAGCAATATCGGTAAATTCGAAACTGGTGTAGATGGTTTTCTTCGGCATAAAAATCTCAGTCAAGCGATCGATGCGTTTATCTTTGACTTCTACGACACCGACATTCGGTTGAATGGTTGCGAATGGATAGTTCGCTGCTTCTACTTGCGAATGTGTAATCGCATTAAATAATGTCGACTTCCCAACATTGGGTAAACCGACGATTCCTGCTGTTAATGGCATACTTCTCCTTATTCCGTGACTTCAGCTTTTTCGATCATGCGTTTCAGTTTCTTTTCAAAATCACTGCGATCAAACATGACAGCTGCGCCACACCCTAGACATTTTATCTTAATATCGGCTCCCATGCGAATGATTTTCCAATATTTCGATTTATGACAAGGATGTTCCTTCTTCATTTCGACAATATCATTTAATCCATACTCAATCATAGGCTGCCTCCTTCATGCATCGTATACGCTTCTAATGTATTCTCCAGCAACATACCAATGGTCATAGGCCCAACACCACCGGGTACAGGTGTCATCGCATCGACTTTGTCCACAAGTTCCTCATAGGCCACATCACCAACCAATTTACCATCAACACGATTGATGCCCACATCAATGATGCATTCAGCGTGATTGACATCTTTAGATGTAAGGAAGTTAGCTCTCCCAATGGCAACGACAATGATGTCTGCTTGTTTAGTAAAATCAGAAAGATTTTGGGTTTTACTATGACAGATCGTCACTGTCGCGTTTTCATTTAAAAGAAGTTGTGCAACAGGACGTCCAACGAGATTGCTTCTACCTAAAACGACACAATGCTTACCTACGACATCGATTTGATATTCTTTAAGTAGACGCATGATCCCTTTAGGTGTACATGGCACAAAGCCTTTTTCATTCTCATACAGCTTCGCAACATTCAAGGGATGAAGTCCATCCACATCCTTGTTCGGATCCAAAGCATGAACGATGGCTTTCGCATCCAAATGTTTTGGGACAGGCAGTTGAACCAAGATACCATCCACCGTTTCATCACGATTGAGACGATCAATCGTCGCTAAAACAATCTCCTGGGAAATACTTCCATCCAATTCTATGATCTCGGATAAGAAGCCAACTCGTTCACATGCTTTTGCTTTGTTTTTCACATAGGTCTGCGAAGCAGGATTATCCCCTACCAAAATAACCACCAGTTTAGGTATCCGTGCATTCTTTTCTCTTAACGCATCGACTTTCAATTTCAATTCCGCTTCAAGTGATAGCGATAGCGCTTTACCATCCATTTTAATCATTGTGCCTCAATTCTCGTACCATAAGGTAACAGGCCCATCGTTATGGGCTTCAATCTTCATCTCTGCTTGAAATACGCCCGTTTCTACCGGAATCCATTCCTGTAGATAGGCATTGAATCGTGCATAGTAATCTCTAGCCAACTCTGCTTTAGCAGCCTTATCATAAGATGGACGATTTCCTTTGCGTGTATCCCCATAGAGCGTGAATTGTGAAATGGATAAAACAGAGCCCTTTACATCCATGACACTTAAGTTCATCTTACCATTCTCATCTTCAAATAAACGAGCATGGGCGATTTTCTTCGCCATTGATTTTAGTTTCTCATCATCTTCTTCCAAACTAAAGCCCACAAAGATAAGCAAACCTTTATCAATCGACCCTACAGTAAGATCTTCTACACGACAGACCGCTTTTTCTACTCTTTGGCATGTGACACGCATACTTAAACCTCAATTGTATTTTATCATCCTCAAATTAATAGTAAAATAGAAAGTAAGATGACAAACTCAAAACCCCTTGCCGTACGTATCCGCCCAAAACACTTAAGTGATGTGTTTGGACAAGAACATTTAACCAGCAACACAGGCCTTCTTCAGCGCTTCGTGTCTTCTGGTCGTCTTCTCTCCTGCATCTTCTTTGGGCCGCCTGGTAGTGGAAAAACCACAGCCGCAGCCATTCTCGCGAATGAACTTAAACTCCCCCTGGAGACCTTCAACGCCGTCACAGGAAACAAAAAGGACTTGGATGCGATCTTTGCGTCTGCTCGTCTCAATGGGCAGTTGGTCTTGATCGTTGATGAAGTCCATCGCTTGAATAAGGATAAGCAAGACTTGTTGTTGCCATACGTTGAAGATGGAAGTGTCTTGATGATTGGCTTGACCAGTATGAATCCTTATTTCGCAATCAATCCAGCCATTCGTTCACGTTGCATTCTATGTGAGTTTAAAGCATTGAATAAGGATGCGATGGCTAAAGCCATTGATCGAGCACTTATTCACGAAGACAGTCAAATTGAAATTGAAGTGTCCAATGAAGCAAAAGAAGCCATCATCGATTCCAGCAATGGGGATGTTCGTATGGCCTTTAATATTTTGGATGCCTTAAATATTGCATATCCTAAACAAACCATTGGTCTTGAACAATTAAAAGAACTCCATATTCATGGCAATCTTGGTTTCGATCGCAGTGATGATGGTTATTACGATGCCCTGAGTGGCTTACAGAAATCCATTCGTGGCTCTGAAGTCGATGCGGCACTCTATTATTTAGCACGACTGATCATTGCGGAAGACTTGGATTCCATTGAAAGAAGATTGATCGTGATTGCTTATGAAGATATTGGTTTAGCGAATCCACCCTTGGTTGCACGCACCTTGACTGCCATGGATGCGGCAAAGCGTGTTGGCTTCCCCGAAGCCATCTATCCCCTTGCCGTCATGGTTATTGATTTAGCGTTATCGCCTAAATCAAGATCGGCCATCAATGGACTAAGTAAAGCAATGAACGAGATCAAAGCTCATCCACTGCCTGTTCCTGAATACTTACGCTTGACACCTGTCGGGCTTGCGGAGATGGATCGTTACGATTATGATCGCGATGACCTTTGGAATCAAATTGAATATCTTCCTGAAGGAACCCTGAATACCCCTTTCTTTACACCACAAGCCTCCAGCCCTTATGAGAATACCTTGATCAACAATCTTAATGTGTTGAACAAGATAAAACGAACACACAATATCAGACAATTAAAAAGGATGTCCAAGTAGACATCCTTCAAGCAAAAGGACCTTAGAAGATAGCTTCTGAGGTCCTTTAGTTTAATTACTTAACTTCTACAGCGTTTGCAACAGCTTTAGCAAATGCAGCCAAGTATTCGTCGATTCCAACAGAGATGGAAGTCTTCAAATCTTCAGCAACAGGAACGCCTTCACCATCAATTTCGATTGCTTCAACTTCTGCAGCAGTCTTACCAACTAAGTAAGCTTCTAAGCCTGCAGCTTGTTCGAACCATTCTTTACCGATAGCAGAAGCACCCTTCATACCGTAGTCTGCGCCTTTTTCCTTCTTAGTAGGGGCAGCATTAGCAGCAACAACAGCACCCATAGCATCAAATGTGCCTTGGTTTTGTGCAACGTCTAATAGAGAAACCAATACTTTACCGTCTTTGTCCATAGCAACGCCCATGAATGTAACGTTTGTTTGGATACGTCCAGCAGCATCTGCAGTAGCAGCACGTCCGGAAACGGAAGCAACGGAACCAACACCAACTTTAGCAACGCCCTTAACTTCTACAGCATTCTTAACAGCAGCTTCAACAGCAGCAACGTAACCTTCGATGGAGATCGAAACGGATGTTTTCAAATCTTCGCCTGTAGGAACAGCTGTGTGGGAAGCATCTTTTTCTTCAACTGGGATTGCTTTGATTTCTTCGATGGTCTTACCAACCATGTAAGCTTCTAAAGCAGCCATTTGTTCAAACCATTCTTTACCGATAGCAGAATTGCCCTTCATACCATAATCGCCAGCTTTTTCTGTCTTTGTAGGAGCAGCTTCAGCAGCAACAACAGCACCCATAGCATCAAATGTACCTTGGTTTTGTGCAGCATCAACATCAACATAAACAATCTTACCTGCATCGTCTAACAAGACAGCAGCGTAAACGCTTGTGACTTGAACGCGACCAGCAGCTTCTGCTGTAGCAGCACGTCCAGAAACGGAAGTATAACTACCTGTACCAAATTTATAAGTCTTTGGAGCAGCACAACCAGTCAAACCGGTCAAAGCTAATAAACCAACAACAACTAATACTAATAACTTTTTCATCTCAAATTCCTCCTTGCAATGATTATTATAGTTATTTGTTAAATTTCTAGCAATCAAAATCTTGTATTTTCAATGTGAAATCATCAGTTTTAAGCAGTTCTTAGATAAATATGCGAAAGTTTGCGAAAATAAATTAAAGATTTCACAAGTGAATCAACGAATATTTCGCAAACCTTTCACATAAGTTGGATAAGTGACACTTAGAAGCAGGATAATTAGGGCAAATGATATCGTTAAAGAACTTAATATTTCCACAAAGACCAGGTCTTGCGTGAAGATTCGGATTGGCATCATCAACATCGACAATACCGGAACGAAGGATAGTTGATAACCTAAACCATGACTCAACGATGCCGGACTTTGAATGCTTAATGATAAATAATAGATTAATAAGAGTACTAAGTAGAACGGACCTTGGATTGCCGCAGCCTCTTCCGCATTCTTGACTTGGCTTGCTAAAACCAAGATTAGTAATTGCACAATAAAGATGCCCACCAACATAAAAACCAATGCTAAACTTAGACGTTGAAGATCCTCAAATCTAAAATCAAACAACTTAAGTAAAAGTTCAAACTCAAACTCAGGTAGAGCCAGATACTTGGATGCGGCTTGAATCAAACCACGAAAACGATCATCTCGAAAACGTAAGTACAAACCCAAACCAATAATTAGAATTGAACTCACGATTTGAAACATCACACTGAACATCCCCAGAATCAACTTTGAAACGAAGTGCGCACGTGTAGAAACACTGCTCAATATCAAAGGCATGATGTGCGTTGTTTTTTCCATGATGATTTCACCTGAATTCACCGCGATAAAATTGAGAAGCATGAAATATAACCCCGTCAAGAAGACAAGCGCCAACTGTGCTTTGAAACTTGTTTGTTCAACTTCGATTTCTTCGAAATGAACCTGTATGTTTTCATATTCTTCAAGCCATGCATGCACATTCTCTTGACTTGTTTTCAAGATGTTTTGTTTGTGTTGGATCAACAAAATGGCTTGAATGCGTTGCTTCAGAATGACATCGTTCACACCTTTGACAGCATAGCCTTCCTCATTCAGTTCAATAAGAATATCCGCTTTGTCTTTAATCAATTCAAATCCTTGGTTCATCCACAAGTCGACGTCGATCTTATCTCGATCCATCGTGTTTGAGAATGCGACTTGATACGGTTGATGGAGATCCAAGCCAATCCATGCACTCAACTTATCCACATACAGGAGTCCAAATACGACAAATATAAACAGAGCCTGTAGACTCAAACTCAGCTTATTGAAAAAGCGTCGCTTTAGTGCAAGTTTCAAGAGCGTTCGCATTGATCAAACTCCAGATATTCACTCATCGAAGGGGTATGTAGATTTAAACGTGTGATGCTACGCTCTTTACTCATTTTCATGATCATTTTCTTCGCTTCATCCAAACTGTCATATCGAAACTCGACATTGCTTCCCTTATCTTCCACCTGGACATGGGTGTTGCTTAATCCTTGCCAATTGCTATCGGCATTGATGGAAATACACACGACTTCACTTTGAGCCAAGACGTTGAGCTCACCTTGATGAATGATATTCCCTTTATTCAGCACCAAGACATGCGTGCAAAGATCATCCATGAAATCCATTTGATGACTTGAAATCAAAATCAACTTACCTTCACTCGCCCACTGTCTCAACACCTCCATGAACAATTGCACGCTGAAATAATCCAAGCCATTCAGAGGTTCATCCAGAATCAGGACATCTGGATCATGAAGGAGCGCTAAAATAAGTTGGAGCTTTTGTTGCTGACCTTTAGATAGGTAGACGATCTTCGTCGAAACGGCTTTCTCAAATTTCAACAATTTCATCAACTGTTCGAGTCGAGCATGAATCAAATCCTTAGACATGCCTTTTAGTTCTCCTAAAAACAAGGCTTGTTCCAACACACTCAAATCCATAAACAAAGAGCGTTGTTCTGGCATGTATCCAAAACGTTTACGA
>Ga0265295_1005698_pt1 | contig 15633 bp, 13 predicted proteins | sample Munlansysbiofilm_FD_192503 | JGI IMG/M metagenome (GOLD analysis project Ga0265295, IMG submission 192503) | Leachate microbial communities from a municipal landfill in Southern Ontario, Canada - Methane capture system biofilm | ecosystem: Engineered > Solid waste > Landfill > Unclassified ... | reverse complement strand
GAGGATGCTTCACTTCAGGTAAGAATGGCAAATCAGGATAAACTCAGAGTTTATATGGCAGATAGACATTTTGGTGTTGGTATTGGAATGAGCAGGGGGAGAGCCGAGACTTACCAGCCAAATGCCTTTGTTTCTAAAATTCCTAGTGACTCTTGGTATGTCCTTATTTGGGTTGAAACGGGAATTGTAGGATTAATATTGCATCTCCTTATTCTTTTATCTGTCCCGGCATATGGGGCATATCTGATTTTATTCAAACTGAGAGACCCCACTTTGCGAGGAATTGTATCGGCTATGGTATGCGGTATATCCGGATTATATGTATCTTCATATACAATTGAAATTCTCGGTCAATTCCCTACCGGCTTTATTCTATATACTTGTATGACAGTTATATTTATTAGTCCAAAGTTTGATAGAGAGCTGCAGGAAAAGAATTTGAAACTAGAAGCGAATAATGGTTAGCCTATCTGTCATAACGATTAACTTCAATGGTGTTAATCACACCCTGGAAATGTTAAAAAGCTTGAGGCATAATATTACCGGCTATAGCTTTGAATGTATTGTTCTTGACAACGGGTCTGCAAATGACGAATCGGTATTATTAAAAAGAGAATTTCCTGAGTTTGACATTTTTCGTAGCGATATAAATCTTGGTTTTGCAGGGGGAAATAACTTATGTATTGCGAGAGCCAAAGGTAAGTATCTGCTGTTTATCAATAATGACACTATTTTTCAGGACAATTCAATTGTTGATCTTATATCTTTTATGGATCATCATTCAAATATTGGAGCCTGCTCTCCAAAGATTCTTTTTAATGACCCTCCTGATACTATTCAGTTTGCAGGGTTTACAGATATCTCTCGATTTACTCTTAGAAATAGTGCCAAGGGGTTTATGGAAAAGGATAATGGTCAATATGACATTCCTGAAAAAACCTTTTTTCTTCACGGTGCAGCAATGATTTTTAGAAGAGATGTTATTGATATTGTTGGACCTATGCCTGAAGAGTATTTTCTTTACTATGAGGAGATGGATTGGAGTGAGTCTGTCAAAAGAGCCGGGTTTGAACTTTGGTATATTCCTATTTCAAAGATAATTCACAAAGAGAGTAGCTCTATTGGTGCAGAGAGTCCTCAAAAAAAATATTATATCACACGTAACAGGCTTCTATTTGCAAAGAGAAATCGAAAAAGAGGGGCCTTTATTATCTTTTTCATATACTTTCTTTTAATTGCCTGTACAAAAGATATTATAATTGCAATTCTTAAAGGCCGTATTAATATTGTCTTTTCAATAATATGCGGATGTGTAGATTTTATCAATAGTAAATATGGTAAAAGAGATGGTTGAAATCATTTTTAAATATTTTGAAATTGTTGTTTACACTTTGTTTGCAATAAATTCTGCATATCTTTTTTGTTTTGCATTGGCCTCTCTTTTCTACAAACCAAAAAAGTACAAGAGGAGTGAAGCTGTTTTAAAATTTCTGGTTTTGATCCCTGCCTATAAAGAGGATAATGTTATAGTAAATTCTGCATTATCTGCTTTGGATCAGGACTATCCTTCTGAAAAAATGGTGGTTGCTGTTGTTTCAGATAGAATGAAATCCGAGACAAATTTATCTCTTGAGAAATCTGGTGCAAATGTTATAATATTCGAACCGGAATCAAGTTCAAAGGCTAAGGCATTAAATTATGCCTTCTCAAGTTATGCAAATATGGATTTTGATGTTGTGGTAATTCTTGATGCAGATAATATTGTTGAAAATTCATTTATTGCAACTCTTAATGATGCATTTGTATCCGGATGTAATGCTATCCAGGCTCACAGAACAGCAAAAAACTTAGAAACAGAGGTGGCTGTTCTAGATGCAATAAGCGAAGAGATAAATAATTCAATTTTTAGAAGGGGTCACATTGCAATGGGTCTTTCATCTGCATTGATTGGCTCAGGAATGGCATTTAAATTCAACTGGTTTAAAGGAGCTGTTAATAAACTTTCAACAGCAGGAGAGGATAAGGAGTTGGAAATTCTCTTGCTAAAAGAGGGGATCTTTATTGATTATCTTGATAATCTGTTAGTATTTGATGAGAAGACGAAAAAGGAATCGGTCTATTATAATCAAAGACGTAGGTGGATTGCCGCACAGTTCTATTCGTTGTCTACTGCTCTTAAATGGCTTCCGGAGGCTGTTAGATCAATTAATATAAGCTATATAGACAAAGTTTTTCAATGGACTATGCCTCCAAGAGTTGTTCTTTTAGGTTTGGTTTTCCTGATTGCTGGATTTATATCAATATATGATATTAATATTGCTATAAGATGGGCTTTGTTATTGTTCGTAGTAGTATTATCTCTCGCAATATCCGTTCCGATGAAAATGGTACGTTCTCTTTCGTTAAAATCTTTGATTAAATTGCCAAAATTGTTTCTACTGACAATATTGAATTTTTTCAGAACTAAAGGGGCGGTGAAGAAATTTATTCACACACCAAAAAATTAATGTTATGAGAATTGCTATTGAGGCTCAGAGAATTTTTAGAAAGAATAAACACGGGATGGATTTTGTTGCCTTGGAGCTTATCAGGGCCTTGCAAAAGATTGATAATGACAACCAATACTTTATTTTTGTAGCTCCAGGTGAAGACGAAGTCTTACAGGAATCTCATAATCTTAAGATTATTAGGGTAAGTATGCCATCTTATCCTTTATGGGAGCAAATAGCACTTCCAATGGCAGTAAAAAAAGTAAAACCGGATATACTTCACTGTACAAGTAATACTGCTCCAATATTCTGCGATGTTCCCCTTGTTGTGACAATACACGATGTAATCTATCTAGAGAAAAGAAGTAGCTCAAACAGGTCTTTATATCAAAATTTGGGGTGGTATTACAGAAAGTATAACGTACCTTCTGTAGCTTCAAAATCAAAAAAAATACTTACTGTATCATCCTATGAGAGAGATAGAATAATATCTACTCTCAAATTGCCGGCTAATATGGTTGAGTATATTTACAACAGTTATTCAGAACATTTTTATTACAGACAAGATAGTAGGGTTGTTATTGAGAAGTATCTTCCGGATAGCAGGTATATCTTTTTTCTAGGGAATACAGACCCTAAGAAAAATACAGAGATGGTACTTCTTGCTTACTCAGATTATTTGGAAAAGTCTTTAGATCCGCTTCCTCTTTTAATTGCAGATCTAGGAGCTAAATATATTGATGAAATTCTGAGGAAAATGGATATTGTTCATATATCTAATATGTTAAGAACACCTGGTTATATCCCAAACAGAGACCTTCCTTATATATATTCCGGAGCATCATTGTTTTTATATCCATCATTAAGAGAGAGTTTTGGGATACCAATGCTTGAGGCAATGGCCTGTAGAGTTCCGGTTATTACATCAAATACCTCTGCTATGCCGGAAATTTCCGGAGATGCTGCACTGCTTGTTAATCCATTTGATTTCAATGATATTTCAAAAGCGATGGTGGATCTTCTTTCGGATGATACGACTAGAAGAGAGCATATTGAAAGAGGAATGCTTAGGATAAAGCATTTTTCTTGGCTAAAATCGGCAGAACAACTACTTAATATTTATAATGAGGTAATTTATTAAATATGACCGACCAAAAAGGTTCTTATAAACAAATTGTAAAGGCTACATCTGTATTTGGGGGGGCGAATCTTTTTAAAGTATTGGTATCATTACTTAAGGGGAAGGTTCTTGCACTATTTCTGGGTCCAGATGGAATGGGTATTAATAGTCTTTTTGTATCCTCTACAAACGTAATAACCAACATAACAGGTTTAGGTCTAAATTTTAGTGCTGTACGAAATATTTCTCAAGCTAAAGAGTCAGGAGATATAAATAAATTCTCTAAAACACTTGCAATTTTTAAGAAACTGGTGCTATTTACAGCTCTTTTTGGTCTAATTTCAACTCTTCTATTCTCTCCTCTCCTTAGTCACTTCACATTTGGATCCAATAAATATATTCTCTCTTTTGCCATTTTGGGATTAATGGTCTTTTTTACAGCTCTATCCTCTGGCTATGCTTCAATTATTCAGGGCGTTAGAAATATTAAAAATTATGGTAAGCAGATTGTTGTAAGCTCAGTTGTCTCCTTACTAGTAACAGCGCCACTCTTTTACTTTTTCAGGATGGATGCCATTGTGCCATCTTTGGTTATTGGTGCACTCATCACTTTTGGAGTTAGTAAGTATTACTCTAGAGGTATTGAGACAATTGATGTTAAGGTTACAAAAGGTGATATTGTCAAAGAGGGGCGTGATATGCTTAAGTTGGGAGTGGCAATGATGGTAGCAACCTCAATTGGAGCTCTTGTGCATTATCTGGTAAATACTTACATAAGTTACTCCGGGTCATTGTCAGATCAGGGACTTTATCAGGCTGCTATGAGTATTACTAATCAATCAATTGGGTTGGTTTTTTCTGCAATGGCCATAGATTTTTATCCTAAATTAGCGGCTGTCTGCAATGATAACAATAAGGTCTCTCAGATGGTAAATCAGCAAGGAGAGGTAATGATGCTTATTTCTGCTCCAATCCTTTCAATTTTGGTAGTATTTGCAGCGCTGGCTATAAGAGTTCTTTTAAGTGCCGAGTTTATGCCATCAGTAGATATGGTAAGAGTTTTTGCCCTAGGGATGTTTTTTAAATCTGCATCTTACTCTGTGGGGGCAATATCTTTTGCAAAGGGGGAGAAAAAAGTATTTTTTATATTGGAAGGATTGTATACGAATTTATCGATACTTATTTTTCTAGTTGCCGGATATGCATATGGTGGTCTTATGGGCCTTGCTTGGGCTTTTACAGCTATGCATTTTGTCTATCTATTGGTAATATTGGTTGTAACAAAAAAACTCTACACTTATAAGCCATCTTTAGTATTTATAAAGATATTTCTGGTGCAGATGCTAGTTATTTCTTCGGCTATGATTACTACAATTATTGATAATAAGAATCTTGCTGCAGCGTCTGGAATTATTGTAATAATTGTGAGTGTTATATACTCGTATAAGGAGCTTGATAAACTAATTGGAATAAGATCAATTGTTGAAAAGTTTATTAAGAGGTAATCCTTAATATTTTAGTTAGTTTTCTAAAGCCTCTGGATATAACATCGGCTGAATATTTATAAAGAATCTTAAAAGTAAGCGATATGGTTCTTGGGTTTGCAACCCTAACCCAATTATCAGGAATAAGGTCTTTGGTATCAAGCTCTCTCATTTGAACGCCAAACCAATTTTTAGGTGCGACAACAATTTTATTAACATTTGGGTTGAGCCAGGCACCCCACCAACTAAATGTTGAATTGCTGATTATGTTGTGTGTGCAGTATGTCTGTAAATAGAGATCAATAACAGGAGGCTCGTCATCAATAAACAAATAATTATCCCCAATAAATTTCTTCTTACACCACTCAATATCGTCACTAATTATAAGATATCTCTTATCTCTGCCAAAGTAATTAATTGCTTTCTTGAAGTAGGGCATCTCACAAATTGGTTGCCTCAGAGGCCTTTTTAAATAGTCACCTCGTCTTACGTTTATTGAAATAATTTCATTTTTAAATATTTCACCATAACTCTCCTCTATATGTTTCTTGCTCTTATCGTCAATAGAAAACAATTCTGCAACAAGCTTTTTATCAAAGAACTTCTCGCTTTGATAGTAACCGCTTAAACGAATATTCTCAAAATATGGAACAGGAGAATAGCTAAAAGCAGGTTGGATGTATTCAACAGATTCTTCAGGGATTCCATTAGACATATTAATTTTTCTCAATATGTTCTCTTTGTATTGGTCAATATACTCAGCAAGAGTGATTCCCTCCGGGACAAGTTTGTCAATAACGCAACCCTGGTAATTTGTGTTATGCTTTTTGGCTAGAGATGCTCCAGCTGCTATTTGAAATAATAAATTACCAATTCTGTCTGTTAAAGTAGAGTAAACCATAGTCTAAATTAGATATATGCATTTATAAATATATGACTAAAAATCTTAACTTTGATTTGGTGTTGATTAATTTTCTAACAAATGAAAGCACTTTTTCTTCATTTCTTTGATTTTGCCGAACATAGTGGGATTAGCAAAAAAATTATTGCTCAGATAAATGCTCTTAAATCTAATGATATTGAGACTGATTTATGCTATCTGAATATCGATAAAAATGGAGTACAGAGAAGAGTATGCGGAGATTTTACTATTGATAATTTTGGAAATTCATTTTCAGCAAAATTTGTTAAGTGGTTCAAATTCAGCAATCTCACTAATTTTATAATTGAAAATAACTATAATTTTCTTTATATCAGGAGCTTTTATAACACTACTCCTCAATTGCTTCAGATGTTGAAGAAAATTAACCAAGCAGGTGTTAAAATAATTATTGAGTTTCCAACATATCCGTATGATAATGAAATCAAGGGAGCGGAATTAAAAACAAGATTAATATTCTTTGTTAACAGACTCTTAAGACATAGATTAAAAAAATATGTACATAGAGCCGTTACATTTTCAGGAGCAGATGAAATTCATGGCATTAAAACCATTAATATTTCAAATGGGATTGAATTTGAGAGTATTAAGCTTAAGTCAATCTCTCATAATAGAACATCAGTAAATCTAATTGGAGTAGCGGAGGTTCATTTATGGCATGGTTATGATAGGGTGATTAACGGTATCGCTGAATACTACTCAGTTAACAGAGAGAAAAAAGTTTATTTTAATATCGTTGGAGATGGAGATACCGGTGAGACAGAAAGATTAAAATCTCTAGTCAGAACTCTTAATTTAGAGGAGTATGTTAAGTTTTCCGGATACCTATCCGGTTCAGACCTAGATGATGCTTTTGATAATGCAGATTTTGGAATTGCAAGTCTTGCCAGACACAGAACGAACATTTCTGCCATTAAAACATTAAAAAATAGAGAGTATGCTGCCAGGGGAATCCCATTTATCTTTTCTGAAGATGATAGTGATTTTAATGGTATGCCATATGTCATAAAGGCAACTCCAGACGAATCATCTGTTGATATCAATATGATTCTCCAATTTCTCTCGGGTTTTTCAATGGAACCATCGGAGATTAGAGATAGTATAACAGATAAATTATCGTGGAGGATTCAGATGAGGGAGGTTTTAAATAATATATAATTTATATGGAGATTAAAATATTATTCTGGGCTCTTTTATTTATTGTATTCTATACTTATTTGGGCTATGGAATTCTACTTTACTTGATAGTAAAGATGAAGGAGGGAACAAAAAAGTTGTCAAATTCTCGTATGGATAAAGAGCCTCCTCACATTACCTTATTAGTTGCCGCCTATAATGAAGAGGATGTTGCTCAAGAGAAGATTGAAAATTCATTAGCGCTGGATTATCCTAAGGAGAAGCTTCATCTTATGTGGGTTACAGATGGGAGTACAGATAATACAAATGCTATAATAGAGAGATATCCTAGTATAGAGCTATTGCATCAAGAGAGAAGGGAGGGGAAAAGCGCTGCTGTAAACAGAGCAATTCCGTATATTAAGACACCTATAGTTGTCTTTTCAGATGCAAACGCAATGTTAAATAGAGAGGCTATTAATGAAATTGTGAATGCCTTTAGAGATCCAATCGTAGGGTGTGTTGCCGGTGAAAAAAAGGTGTTGTACAAGGAGAGAGACTCTGCTTCTTCAAGTGGTGAAGGGATCTATTGGAAATATGAATCATTTCTTAAAGAGTTGGACTCAAGATTATATAGTGCAGTAGGAGCAGCTGGCGAACTCTATGCAATAAGGACAGAGTTATATAACAATGTTGAAAAAAGCGTTTTACTAGATGATTTCATACTATCTATGAGAATTGCAATGAGGGGATATAAAATTAAATATTGCAAGAACGCTTATGCTACTGAGTATGGTGCAATGGATATGAAAGAGGAGGCTAAAAGGAAGGTCAGGATATCGGCCGGAGGTATTCAGTCTGTTATTATGTTAAGAGCTTTATTGAATATTTTTAAATACAGATTATTATCGTTTCAATATATCTCTCATAGAGTGCTGAGATGGACAATAACACCTGTAGCTCTGTTCCTGCTTCTTCCTTTGAATATTGCTATTGTTTTCCTTACAGAGAGTCCATTATACTTATTTATGCTTATAATCCATTTGTTGTTTTATTTTATCTCAATAACAGGATATTTTCTTGCAGAAAAAAACATAAAGGTAAAATTGTTCTTTATCCCGTATTATTTTATGTTTATGAATTATAGTGTAATAAGAGGAGTTGGATATTTATACAAAAAGAGAGGAAGTGGGGTATGGGAAAAGTCTAAACGAGCAAAAATAGCGAAATGATGAAAGAGAGAATTTATAAATGGTTAAACAATAATCAGGGGGTTAAGAAGTGGATGCACAGCATTATGGTGGATCCTATAAGGACAAGACCCAGACTGTGGTTAAGAGTTCTAATGATTTTTTACACCAAGAGAGGAAGGGGGTCGATAATTTACTCAAACGTAAGAAAGGATATTGTTCCATTTAACATATTCTCCTTAGGTAAAAAATCTGTTGTAGAGAGTTTTTCTGTAATCAATAATATGGTTGGAGATGTTAACATTGGAGATTCCACAAGAATAGGCATAGGCAATACAATTATTGGCCCTGTAACAATTGGAGACAATGTTATGCTTGCGCAAAATGTAGTAATATCCGGAATTGACCATATTTATCAAAATGTCGAAGACCCAATTTCAGCTCAAGGTGTTGCTTCAGCTATGGTGCTGATATCTAATGATTCTTGGATTGGAGCTAACTCTGTAATAACAAAAGGAGTTAAGATAGGGAAACACTCTATTGTGGCAGCAGGAAGTGTTGTAAAGAGAGATGTTGATGATTTTACAATTGTCGCAGGTAATCCTGCAAAACCGGTAAAAAGATATGATACATTAAAATCAATTTGGGAAAAGGTTTAAGAGATGAAGGCATATGTATATAACAAGGATTATCTTAAGGTTAGAAAGGGTCTTAAGGTATTGGAGGTTGGACCTGGAAACAATCCAACTAAAAGAGCCGATGTTTTAATTGAAAAATTTGTTCAAGATAATACCCACAGAAGAGGTGATTTGAAAATTTTCAAACACCAGAAGCTCGTTCAGGCAGATGGAGAAAATATACCTTTTAAGAATGGAGAGTTTGATTTTGTTGTATGTAGCCACGTAATTGAGCATACAAATAATCCTGTTCAGTTTATGGAGGAGCAGTTCAGAGTTGCCGGCAGAGGTTATCTTGAAGCTCCAAGTTTGTTTGGAGAATTTTTAGCACCAAAAGATTCTCATAAGTGGGTCTCTTTATTTATTGACAATAAATTAGTGATGTATGAAAAATCAAAGCTTCCATACGATTTTTCCCCTGATTTTGGAGATATATATTTAAATCATATGCCATATCAATCCCTGTTATACAGATTGCTTGAGATGTCAACGCAGAATTTTATGTCTGTAAAAATAGTGTGGCAAGAGAGATTTGAGATATTATTAAATCCGGAAGATGACTACTATAAATCATTTTTTAGTAATAAGATTACTCAGATGCAGGCAGAAAAGCTTTTTCCGAAAAAGGGGGTTTTATCACAAATATGTAATGTTGTTACAACCTTCAATCGGTTTCTTATTGCTAAATTGAAGCAGAAATTATTTGGTAATCCGCCATTAGATTATGAAGAATATATGAAGCTATATGGATCATAAACCAAAAGTAAGTGTTATAATACCAGTTTATAACACAGCCAATTATCTTGTAGAGTGTCTAGATTCTCTCTTAGGTCAATCGTTATCAGATTTTGAAGTATTAATAATGGACGATGGCTCTACTGACAATAGCAATGAGATTCTGGAGGGATATCGAAACAGAGATAGTAGGATACAATTATTTCATCAGAGTAACAGCGGTCAGTCAGTTGCAAGAAATTTTTTGATCAACCTTGCCAAGGGTGAGTATATCTACTTTATGGATAGTGATGATATTCTTGTTAATGAGGCTATGAAATCTTGCTATGAACGGGCAAAACTAGAGAATCTTGATATTGTTACATTTGATGCAGATATAATCTATGAGGGAAATCAAACGCCTTTAAGCTATGATTATCATAGGAGTGGATTAATTCCTAAGAAGACTCTTAAAGGTGACGAAATGTTTCAAATTACTGTTAAAAATGGTTCTTATAGAGCGGCTCCTTGGTTATTGTTTGTTAAAAGAGAGACTTTGGTAGCATCAGGTGTGAGATTCTTCCCGGGAATTATTCACGAAGACGAACTTTTTACACCTCAGTTATATATAGCAGCAAATAGAGTCTCTTATATTCCTCAAATCTTCTTTATAAGAAGAGTAAGAGCAAGTTCAACTATGACAAAAAGCTTTTCTGAAAAAAATTTCTATGGATATATGACAGTTATATCTGAACTATCAACCTTATCAAAGAATCTAGGTAGTGATAACAGAGGTGCTCTTAGAATTATTATTAGAGATGTCCTTTCAGTAGTTGCCTATAACTCAAATTCTCTCAACGGAGAGATGAGAAGATCTCTTCTTAGATCAATTTTTAAAGAAAATTTTTTATTTGAAATTCCGTTTAAGAGCCTCTTTATTCTATTATTCCCCTTTTCAAAAAGCGTAAATAAAGGATTAAAAAAGAGGATTGTTAGTTGACATAGTTGAAATTATGTCTTGTGTACAAACTATCAATTATTGGATTTTTAAACCATTCAACACCAATCTCACCACCAGCTTCTGCCCAAGTTTTAAAGTTTGGATAAGCATTATATATCTTAACAAATTCCTGAGGATGACGTATAGATTTTGGACTTAAAACCGCCCAGACCCAATTGTCAACAGTTGAGAAATCACTTTTAGGACGAGTACTTAGAAAGTATTGGATAGTAAATTTATTTGTTGGCTTCTGACCTTTAAAATGTACCTCTTTTCCACGTGTATCAAATACAGCAAAAATATCAACATTAACCTTTCCCTCCATCAAAGAATCTAAAAGAGTGTAGTTTGAAAAATGAATTTTTTGATTTGAATTGAACTCTGCTGTTACAGAGAACTTCTCTACGGGAGAATAGGAGTCAATATTTCTCACATTTAGGAATAGATCCACGTCATTATCAATATGTGCTCTGAGGTTTCCCGTTAATGGTATAACTTGAGAAGTTGTTATCCCCTCTTCCGGGTAGTAAACACTTCCTGAATTTGATGTTGCAAAGAGAGGCGCCAAATTTGGATTTGAAGTGTGATATATTTCAGATACAATATCTGCATATGGATTAGATCTAATTGATGCAGCCAATCCAATCAGATTATAGGAACTACCAATAGCTCTTGGTTCAACATTAAATCTAATTCCCAATACCCTTCCTTGATTATCAAGAAAATACTCAATATTTATTCCTACAACAACATCATTCATATCCATATCTCCTTTAGATGGAAAGAGATCTTCATACATTATTGTAGCATATTTGTTTTTGGCAGGGAAGTATATTGTCTGCTTATGATTTCCGGATATTGCTTTGGTTTCAGGTATTGCAGCCTCATCCTTAATATCAAAGGTAGAGCCGATAGCAGTTGCTATTTGATATAGTCCGGCTGGTATAAATGATGCAACAGTATCTCCTGATTCGTTTGTTATAGTAGAAAGATTCGCAATATCAACCTCTTTATACTCTATCGTTTTCCAGTCAAAGTCTGCAGGAACATCTAAAACTTTCACATAAGTATCCTCAGGAAATTTCATACAAGATGTCACTTGTATCATAAGGGTAATAAGAATAACCCATTTAATGGTACCCTTTAATCTATATAGTTGAAATCCCAATTTGTATATAAACTATCTAAAATTTTTACTCCGTACCAGTTGGTAAAGTCCTGATCTGTTAACCAATTATTGAATTGAGGGTATGCATTGTTAATTTTTGCCATCTCAATTGGATGCCTAACAGATTTATCACTTAAAATTGCCCAGACCCAATTGTCTTCACTTGATGAAAAATCTCTTCTCCCAGTAACTTTATACAAAGTTGTGTCAAAAAGCTGAGACGGGGTCTGATATTTAAAATGTACCTCTTTACTTCTAATTCCAAATGTAGCAAAGATGGATATGTTTACTTTCGTTGCAATAGTCTCTTCTAGAAATGTAATATCAGCATATTTAACAAGTGGCTTCTTAAACAATATTTTCACTGTGAAATTATGAGCCTCAACAAATGTACCAAAATTATACACATTGAAAAAATTTGAAGCAGGATTATTAATAAAAAGAGATCTGAAATTACCAGTAAAAGGAATTACCTTATTAGCCCCGTTTTCTGCAGGGTCGGGCAGGAAGTAGCCAATCTTTGGATCAATTGTAAAGATGTTTAATATATCACTATGATCTGTTGTAATAGTTGAGAGAGTTGAACTAGATCTTGAAATATTATAAAGTTGGGCATTTTTACCGGAAAAATAGGCTGCTATTCCAATATTATCGTAAGTGCTACCAACTGCTCGTGGTTCAATGCTGAAATGCGTTGCAACCAGCTCAGACTTTTTATTTAATTCATAAACAATGTTTAAGCCAAAAACAATATCGTTCATGTCTCTATCTCCGGGATATGGAAAGAGATCTTCAAACATAACTGTTGCATATTTATTCTGAGCCGGAAAATAAATGGCACTATTACCTGGGGATAGCGTTATATCAGCTTTAGTGATAACTCCAGAGGCAGACTCAGTATAAGATTTAACAACAATTAGCGAACTTCCTTTTCCTACATATAGGTTGTAATCACCCGCCTCTAAGTTTGAGGCTATGGTGTCCCCGTCTTGATTTAAAACAGAAAAAGTATATGGAGCCGATACCTTTTGTATCTCAATGGTTTTCCAATCAAAAGTTGATAAGGCCGAAGGCTTTTCAACCTCCTTTTTAGATTCGTTCTGCGGCGGAAACTTTACGCAAGAGAGAGTCATTAGGAGAATTGGAATAAATATTAAATTTGCTTTCATAATCTAATGGTTAAATAATCTAACATCCAGTTAATTATTTAGTATTCTTTACTATTGTTGCCAAATATAGAAAAATTTATTACAATTGCAATATTTTATTAGGGGATATTGATACAATTGATTATATGGTGATATTGATTGTTGATTTGAAATACTCATTTTTATTAATAAACTGTATATTTGAATACCAAAATTAACATACTATGAAGAAAACTTTAATTACACTTACTATTCTTCTTGCTATGCCATTTATGGCCAAGGCATTTGGATTTGGAGAGAATCAGCCTTCTCCTAAAATGAACTTTTACGGCATAGATTTTACTTTAGTAAAGACCTTTGGAGTTAAAGAGGACGCCGGAAAAACTGCTCTTGCTTTTGAAGCAATTAATAAACTTATTGTTACAGAGACAAAAAAGTATCAATATGGAAATTTCTTTAAAAAGTATATAAGACAGATAGCACAGACTACAGATTTGGGAAGAATTGAGTCTCTAGGATTTGATAATGTGAATATTGATGAAGCAATTTTTAAAGCAAGGGTAATGGACGAAGAGGGTATGCCCACTTATAATAAGGCTTATAAAATTGACGATGCCGACCTCGCCAGATTGATTAAGGGTTTTAACACTGGTAAAGATACAGGTTATGGTGTTTTGTATGTTGCGGAGCTTTTAAATAAAGAAGACTCTATGGGTAACTTTATTGCTGTCTTTTTTGATGTGAGAACAAAGAAGATAATTTTCGCAGACAGGGTTGCAGGAAAAGCTGGTGGGTTTGGAATGAGAAACTACTGGGCATCACCACTTGAAAAGATATTTAAGATGTAGATAATTAACATTTAGAATATAAAAATGGCCGAATAAATATTAGTTTATTCGGCCATTTTTTATTGCTTAAGAATCTTTATGGCTTATTCACTTTTGTATATTAATACATCATTTCTGTAGCCCGTTTTATCTGTGTACCAGTCCGGGAATTCTGCTCCACCTGATTCAGCCCACAGCTGAAACTTATAATACGCTAAGTTAACGGCACTTCTTTCAATAGGGTATTCAAATATTACAGGAAGCATTATGCCCCACATCATTCCATCTAAGAACTTAAATTTATCTGTTGGGTGTAGTTGTTTCCCTGCGAAAAGACTTTGATCCATCTTTGTTGTTGCGCTAAATGATGGAAGGTGAACCTCTCTGCCCCTTTCAGTTTGTCCGACCTCATTCACAACAATAAAGAAATTAATGTTGTCCATTGTGAGGCTTGACTGTTGAGGTGGATTTGAGAATTTTATTAAAATCTCTTTTTCAGGAGTAATCTCATAAGTGCCATTATTTACATTTAGGAATGAAAATCCCCTGTCTATAGCATCGTCAACTTTATTGAATAGAGGTATTACAGCTAGAGATACTCCCGGTTCTGTTCCGTTGGTTGACACTGAGAAAGGTGCTGTTCCGGAAATCTCCTGCCCCTCAACAGAGGCTATATTAGTCGCGTTAATTTCATCTAATTGGAATGCAGCGGAAATTGTCAATCTGCTCCCAGCCGCTCTTACATTGTATTTAAAAGCGACCTTGGAAACCATATTAGTTGAGTTTGTATAGGTGATTCTCCTAAATGCCATAACCAAGTCATTCATATCATAGTCACCCTTCCAAGGGTATAGATCCTCAAAGGCATATGATGCCCATCCTGTCTCTGAAGGGAAGTAAGATACAAATGCTACAGTTGGGTCATTGTCATCAAAATCTTCGCTCTCCTGAACACCATCACCATCATTATCAACAATTACCGGAGGTGGAGCCTCGATTTGTCCTGCTCCATCGTTGCAGGATGTCGCCAATATATTTTTTGTTTGTGTCTTGCTTAGAATTGAAAGACCATCTGTAAAGAGATTTTCATAATTCGCTCTTCCATTTGTTCCTGAACCATCAACAAGATTTGAATATACCATCTCAATTCTGCCACTTATCTGTGAGCCAGCATAAGCAAATGATGGCAAACTTCCGGTTACTTTAAATACCGAGTAGTCTGTTGAAGAGGAGTTGAGAGTCATACCCCAAATATTTGTGAAGTTATTAGTAAGGAACATACTTCCTCCAAACATATTTATTGTTGTAAGGTTGATTTTAAAAGTTTGACTCTCCCAAAGGGAGCCGCCATATAGATTAATTACTCCCCCCTGAAGATTTGTTAGAGCGGTTGTGATGTTGCAGAAGTTATTAATTGTTGCACCGCTGCTTGTCGTTAAACTTGTAGTGGCAACAACTTCGTGATGGTTTGTCAAAACAGTTCCATTTGACTGAGTGTACACCTCTGCTGTAATTTTACCATTTGTGTCGTTAATCACGCTAGCACTGCTTGTAATTGAGAAGTTCTTTACATTTACATCTCCGCTATTGAACATCTGAGACTGATTTGTAACTAAAATTCCCTTTTTTGATCTAGGAATACTCACACTTCCCTCATTGTAAAATTTTGATGCATTATTAACATCAATATTATCATTAGCTGTAATTGATCCTTTATTAACAGCTTCACTCTGATAGATGTTTATAATTTTGGAAGAGTA
>Ga0265295_1005696_pt1 | contig 15635 bp, 14 predicted proteins | sample Munlansysbiofilm_FD_192503 | JGI IMG/M metagenome (GOLD analysis project Ga0265295, IMG submission 192503) | Leachate microbial communities from a municipal landfill in Southern Ontario, Canada - Methane capture system biofilm | ecosystem: Engineered > Solid waste > Landfill > Unclassified ... | reverse complement strand
GGTTTATGGCTTACGGCAGGCAGTATAAGCACCTTAACGCTAAAACGCTAAAACGCTAAAACGCTAAAACGCTAAAACGCTAAAACGATAAAACGCTAAAACGCTAAAACGCTAAAACGCTAAAACCCTAAAACCCTCTTCCGCAGGAACGGTGTCCCGCGCTACTTGTCTTGCATGAGCAGGTATATCAGCTTGCTACCAGCGTTTGAGTAGGTCTTTTGCATTAACTCTATAAAATCACTATCGGAACGCCAAAAGGGAATTGCTCCCAATCTTCTGATAATGGCAGCGGGGAATTGGGGTGGATCAAGAGGGTCTATTCGTCTTTCGCAGGCTTTGCCCCAAAAATCCTGAGGATCAGCACTTAGGGGCTCCAAGACTTCGGCAGTCTGCACGGCCGGCTTTGCCTTGATGCCTGTGAGTTTCAGCCTTTCCAGCAAGCTATCTTTGTCAATTCCCAGCATTTTGAGGAGCAGAAAGGGATTCTTATCTATTTCTTCAGCAATCAGGTACAGGATTGCCGCACTGTGTTTGCAGGGATCTCCCCAGTCCAAACAATTACAAGAAACGTGCATATCCTTATTGTACTTTGGAATCAGGAAAAGATTTAAGTTCTTCAAGAGCTCATCAAATTCTTCCGGTAGGTTATTGTTTAACAATTGAGCGACGATCATTGGCTGTGAGCCGAGCTCTTGATATATCGCCTCGATCTGCTCTGTGGAGTAAAGGGTCATGGTCACAGTAATCTGGTAGGGCTTGCCTGCGGTGCCTTGAACGCTGGCTTTTACCAGACCCGGTGCAATCTCCAGATCCTGGGTTTGCCCGCTGCGGGCATAAGATCTGGCTCTGGTTAACCTGCCGGAATCTGTCCTTGCTTCAAAATTCTCCACCCATAGTTTTGACCACCAGTTGGTGGCAAATCTGCCTCTCTTACTTTGAGTTTTGATGCCACCGCTTACCTGCTTAGGAGGCTTTTTGGGGGGATACCAATAGTCGTAGTAACTCATTTTAATCTCCGGAAACATTGTCCGAAAGCCGGATCAGCTCTCGGAAGTCATTATCGTTTAGCTTGCTTAACCAGTTTTCTCCAGCTCCCACCAGCTTTTCGTTCAATAGTTGCTTTCGTTCAATCAATTCGTCTATCTTTTCTTCTAAGGTGCCTGATACGATGAACTTGTGCACCTGTACGTTTTTCACCTGCCCGATCCGGAAAGCCCGGTCGGTAGCCTGGTTTTTCACGGCGGGATTCCACCAGCGGTCATAGTGAATCACATGGTTGGCATTGGTAAGGTTGAGCCCGGTGCCGCCAGCCTTCAAAGAGAGCACAAAGATGCTGGGTGCATCACCCTCCCCTTGAAAACGCTCTACCAGCTTGTCGCGCTTGCCTTTGCTGAGGCTGCCATGCAAAAATAGAACTTCGGTGCCAAAGTATTCCTGTAGAGCTTGTTGCAGAATAGCACCCATCTGGGCAAACTGGGTAAAGATGAGGATTCGCTCTTTGTTTGCCATCACTTCGGTGGTGATTTCCAGCAGGCGTTGCAGTTTCCCAGAGCGTCCTGGAAGAGGCGAATTATCGCCTGCAAATTGAGCAGGGTGGTTGCAGACCTGTTTGAGGCGCAGGATGGCAGAGAGAATCAAGCCTTTGCGCTCGATCCCTTCGCTGCTACTGATTTTATCTTGAAGATCATCGGCAACTGCCTGATAGAGTGAAATTTGCTCTTTGGTCAAGGGGCAGTATTCCTTCATTTCAATCTTATCCGGCAGGTCTGCGATGATGCTTTTATCGGTTTTCAACCTGCGCAAAATGAACGGTGCCGTAATCCGCTGTAGCTTTTCTGCCGCAGCCTTGTCGTTACGGATATGGATGGGGCGATGGTAGTTTTCTCTAAAGGAATTGAGATTGCCAAGGTAGCCAGGATTCAGGAAATCCATGATAGCCCAGAGCTCGGTAGCATGATTTTCCACAGGTGTCCCCGTGAGGGCAATGCGATACTCAGCCTTGATGCTACGTGCAGCCTTGGATTGCAGGGTATCCGGATTCTTGATGTTTTGCGCTTCGTCGATGATAATGCCGGCCCATTTCACCTGCCCCAGAAACCCCAAATCGCGATGAATCAAGCCAAAGCTGGAAATAACGATATCAGCTTTTGCAGCGGCTTTGGTAAAGGCAGTTTTCTTCAGCCGATCGCTGCCATGATGAATCAGCACCTTCAGATTGGGTGTAAAACGTTCACTTTCTTTGCGCCAGTTATTCACCACGGTGGTGGGACAGACCAGCAGCACCGGCAGCTTCTGCCCTTTGTCTTTATCAGTCTGGATGAGAGCCAAAGCCTGAATGGTCTTGCCCAGGCCCATATCATCTGCCAGACAAGCCCCAAAGCCCCATTTGCGCAAATAGGCCAGCCAGGAAAATCCAAGCTGTTGATACTCCCTCAATATGCCTTTAAAGAGTTTTGGTTGAGGTAGTCTTGCAGGCTTTTCCTTTCCGGAGAGCACTCTTAGCAGCTTTTGCATCCAATCCTGATATTCCACTTTTTGAATCTCAAAACCTTTAATTCCACTTTCGGCACCCAGGGCAAGCTGAATCATGTCCTTGGCGCTCAGCTCTTTCTTTTGCTGTTTATCCAAAAAGTTGATTGCTGCATTCAATTGGGCTATGTCAATATTTATCCACTGACCGCGCACTTTCACCAAGGGGTTTTTGAGCTTTGCCATGGCTTTAAGTTCGCTGAGGCTAAGCTCTTCATCACCCAGACAGGCAGAAAAATCAAAAGCCAGAATACTCTCCATGTTTAATAAGCCCGAGCTTTGGGACGTGGATTTGCGGGTGCTGAGTTTGATGCCAAGCTTAGCTTGTGTATTGCGCTTGATCCACCAAGTGGGGAGTAGCACATTGAATCCAGCCAGGTTCAGAGCTCCAGCGTAGGTATGTAAAAAGCTAAAGGCCAGATCTGTATCCAGCTCAAGATCGCTTTGTTTGCGGACAGTCCAGCTCTTACGTAAGGCAGGAAAGATGCCGGTAGCTTGCCCCAAGGCGTTCATTATCCATTCCGGCGAGGGGAGGCCAAAGGGTTTCAGATCTTTCTGCAGAGCCTGACTGGGCTTGAAGAATTTGGCAGCCGGGATCAGCAAGGAGGGATCAGCTTTGGGATGCAGCAGAATCTGAAGCTTCCACTTGTCGGTAGTCGTGGGTTCACAAAGCCTGAAACTCATTTTGTAATCTGAAGCGCTCATCAGGTAGATCTTGTGACTCCAGGCAGCAAGTTCGGTGGCAAAGCTGGTAAGTTCACTTTGCTTAGGCCAAATTATCCTTCTATCTTTGGCATAAAGCGCATTCAACCAGGCATCATGAACGCTTACTGCTTTGAAAACGTGGCCGGGTTCAGCAGCCATCCGAATGGCGGAATCCACCAAATTATCAAGCTGTCCACCAATGAGAGATGGATTGGGAGCTGTGGGCACTACGGCGGAACTATTGCTCATGCAGCTCACAGAATGCGGAACAGATCTGTACAGAGCCCGAAAATCGTGTTTGGAAGTATCGCTCAAAACTGGCAGCCAAAAAGCATAGTAAGTCTCTTCTTCCTGAATGATCCCGGGTAAATAGCTCTGCTCTGATACCAGATTGAAGGCCAGAGCAACGAGCCCGGCAAACCAATGGAAGGAATGGGAAAACAGCACTCCACTATCGGGGATATTGCCTTCTTTGGATAGCTGGACGATATCCACAAGGCTGCTGAAATTCAGCTCCAAGGCCGTGCAGGCAAAGGGCTGCAGCTTGGGCTGGGCTTTTCCGGAGGGTGGATCGCCGATCAGGCTGGTAGAGGGATAATGTTTGCCAGCCTTTGCCGGCAGCCAGGCTATCACCTTTTGAGTTTTGGGGCGAACAAAAGAATCACCCAAGCCCAAGGCTTTGATGGCTTTCTTCAAATCTGGCAAATGGCCGATTCTCTTGCCTTCACTCCACAAAAACGGAGCTCCCTGATATAGCGATATGTGTAAAACAAGCATTTTATCCCCTGGACTAAGTAGTGTGTATCTATAAGCAGTGCATAGCGATAAGCTGGCATAGATACTATGACGACCATAGTCTGGACAGGTAGAATACAGTCAAATGGTTTTTTTGTGATGCACGGCGTAACGCTGTATTTATCCAGCCTTTACACTGTCTTCAAACGCTGCGTCTCCAAGCTGTGTAAAGCACACTCTCAAAAGCAGATCTTGCTCGTTTCACGCACCAGCTGAAGCTGATGCAACGGCCGGATAAATCCAGCGTTACAGCAAGTGTGAATCAAAGAGAAAGAGCTCAGACAAGCTGAGCTCTTTCACTATCTTAGATTGCTTTATTAATGATGTTTGTGAGTAGCTTCTTCCACCACTTGTCCGGTGCTGATGGAGCGTTTGAAGTAGTGAGTGTGCAGAAGCTTATGAGCCAATTCGGAATTTGGGGCACCCAGGAATTTCTCATAGACTTTTAGTACTTCTGGGTTATGGTGAGATTTGCGTACGGGCAGGGATCTGTCTTCTTCGTATAAGGCCAGGCCACGACGGGCACGGGAGGCAATGTCATTGCCAAAGGGCTGTCCGCCACCACCAACGCAACCGCCGGGGCAGGCCATGATTTCGATGAAGTGCCAGGGGGATTCACCCTTGGTTTTCAGGCCTTCACGAACTTGGTCCATCACCTTGCGGGCATTGCCCAGGCCGTGGGCTACGGCTACTTTGAGATCACCAAATCCGGGGATATTCACAGTGGCTTCTTTGACGCCTTCCATTCCACGTACAGCCATGATATTCACGTTTTCCAGCTCTTCGCCGGTTACGAGGGTATAGGCCGAGCGGATGGCTGCTTCCATCACGCCACCTGTGGCTCCAAAGATGGTTCCGGCACCAGTGTAAAAGCTCATGCCTTCATCCGGTTCTTCTTCGGGGATATTGGCGAAGTCTATGCCAGCTTCTTTGATCATGCGCAGAAATTCACGGGTAGTGAGCACAAAATCCGTATCCTGGTATCCGCTATCGCTGAGTTCAGGGCGGCGGGCTTCAAACTTCTTGGCGGTACAGGGCATGATGGCTACCGAGACTATCTTGGCAGGATCGATGCCGTGTTCATCTGCGTAATAAGTTTTGGCCAGCACACCGAACATGCTCATGGGGGATTTTGCCGTGGAAACACAATCCGCGAGATCGGGATAGTAAGTTTCCATGAACTTAATCCAGCCAGGAGAGCAGGAGGTGATGAGTGGACGTTTGCGTCCGGCTTTCAGATTGTTTACACACTCTGTGCCTTCTTCCATGATGGTGAGGTCGGCCGTGAAGTTTGTATCCATTACGGAATCAAAGCCGATCTTTCTGAGTGCGGCATACATCTTCTTGGGGGTGACGCTGCCAAAAGGCATGCCAAATTCTTCACCAAGAGAGACGCGGATGGAGGGGGCTTCCTGCACGATCACGTGTTTATCAGGATCCAGGATAGCATCCCATACATCATCCAGTTCGCTTCTTTCCCGCAGCGCGCCGGTGGGGCAATACACTGTGCACTGTCCGCAAGCCACGCAAGGGCTATTATTCATGCCCAGGCCAAAGGCGGTGGTGATTTCACTATTGATACCACGATCGCTATTGGTAAGAGCGTACACGGTCTGCACTTCATTACAGACAGTGATGCAGCGTCCGCAGGAGATACATTTATTGGGGTCCCTAATGATAGCAGGAGAGCTATAATCCACTTCCTTCATCACCAGGATATTGGGCAGGGCATAAGGATCCACACCGAGGTTGTTTGCCAGGGTTTGGAGCTCGCATTTGTTATTTGCTGCACAGGTGGGGCAGACCACTTCGTGGTGCGAAAGGATCATCTCTACGAGAGTCTTTCTATAACTGCGCAATTTCTTGCTGTTGCTGGTGATTTTCATTCCTTCTGCGACGGGTGTACAGCAGGCCCGTTTTGGAACGGGGACTCCACTGAGCTCTACCACGCACACTCCGCAATTTGCGGTGGGCGGCAGATCCGGGTGGTAGCACAGCCGAGGGATATAAATCCCGTGTTTGTCGGCGGCTTCGATAATGGTCATATCGTCAGGAACTTCCAGATGTTGACCATCAATCCAAACGTTGACATTTTTAGCCATAATTCTATTCCTCTTGTCTTATTTTTGGGTTATCGCGATGAATTCATCACGGAAGTTTTCGATAGCACTGCGAATCGCCATGATCGGAGATTGTCCCAGAGCGCAGAATGAAGTTTGTAGCATGGTCTCGGCAATAGTTTGCATGAGTTCTACATCTTCCATGGTGCCCTCACCTTTTTTTATCTTCGTAATCAGTTGATAAAGCTGTTGGGTACCGATTTTGCAAGGAGCGCATTGACCGCATGATTCATGACGGAAGAAACGTAAGATGCTCCACAGCATATCGACAATGCTCTGATGTTCGTTCATCACCAGGATAGCGCCGCTGCCTAATACAGCAGAGTATTCGTTCAGGCTGGCCAGATCCATGTTGACGTCCAGCAGTTTTTCGGAAAGGAACATGCCTGCTGCACCGCCCACGAGGGCTGCTTTGAATTTGAAGCCTTTTTTCATGCCACCAGCGTAGTCGTTGATGATGGTTCTGAGGGTGGTGCCCATATCTACTTCGCACAGTCCCGGGTAAGCCACATCGCCAAGGATGGTATAGACCTTGGTGCCAGTGCACTGTGGGGTTCCGTGTTTCATATATTCAGAGGCGCCTTGATTGATGATAAAGGGGACATTGGCCAGGGTCTCCACGTTGTTTACCACCGTGGGAGCTTGCCAGAGGCCTTTCACACCGGGGAAGGGCGGTTTCCAGCGAGGATGGCCGCGGTTTCCTTCCAGGGATTCGATCAGGGCGGTTTCTTCTCCGCATACATAAGCTCCGGCACCGATCTTGATCTGAATATCCAGATCAAAGCCGCTTTCGAAGATGTTTGTGCCGATGATGCCGTAATTGCGGCAGTCATCGATCGCCTTTTGCAGACGCATGATGCAGAGTTTGTATTCACCGCGGATATATATATAGGTTTTGGTAGCACCGATGGCGCGGGCACAGATCATCAATCCTTCCAGGAGCTGATGAGGATCACCTTCCATGATCAGACGGTCTTTGAAAGTGCCGGGCTCGCCTTCGTCGGCATTTACCACCACATACTTTTGCTCGGCCTGCAGGGGAGCGGTAAAGCTCCACTTGATTCCAGCCGGGAATCCAGCTCCACCCCGTCCACGCAGTCCAGATTCTTTTACCTGATCGATAATGTCTTGGGGCTGCATTTTGGTGAGGGCTTTTTCCCAGGCTTCATAGCCGCCGGTGCCGATATAATCGTCTATGCTTTCCGGATCAATGATACCGGAATTGCGCAGGACTATGCGGCTGGCGTAATTGAACTTGGGACTGAATTTGCCGGCAGAATCCAGCATCAGCCGCGGAACCGGACGGCCCTTGAGGAAATGCTCCTGGACCAATTCCGGAATATCAGCTTCTTTTAGATTCTCGTAATTGACGTTATCTGGATACACTGTGAGGCAGATGCCTTTGCCAAAAAAGCCAAGAGGACCGGTTTCCAAAAGATTGATTTCGTCGGAAAGACCGGTTTTGCTCAGCTCAGCTCTTAAGGCTTTGATAAAGACTTGCACTCCAGCAGCCAGTGAAGTTTCATTTATGCCAATCAGCACATGGGAACGATAGTATTTCATCAGTTCCTCCCTCTGATTTTATCAATGATATCTTCGACCTTCTCTTCAGAAAGATCGCCATATACATCATCGTTGATCATCATCACCGGAGCGTTTCCGCACACACCCAGGCAGGCACACAGTTCCAGGGTAAAATTCCCGTCTTTTGTGGTCTCGCCCACGCCTACACCCAACAGGGTTTTCAGCTTACGCAGGATATTGTAAGAGCCCTTGATGTAACAAGGGGGAGATTCGCAGAGGCGAATAATATTCTTCCCGCGGGGGGTGGTGGAATACATGGAGTAAAATGTAAGTACTCCATAGATATGATTTTCCGGCAGCGTGAGGTATTCAGAGATCTCATGCACCGCTTCAGAGGAAACATAATGCTGAGGGTGAGTATCTTGAATATCGTGCAGGATGTAGATCAGGTTATCCTTGTTTGGGGCGTATTTTGCGCATATTTCTTTGTACATATTCTCCCCTATAGATCTTCGTAGTGATTTACAGCTTTGCTAAGCTCAGCTCTGTGAGCCACAGTGTCAGGATGTATTCCTGGGACTTTGTCGATCGCCTTGACCGGGCAGACATCAAAACAGTTTCCGCACTTGATACACTCCACTTGATGGATGAGGTATTTCTCTTCGCGGGAACCGGTGATGCAATGCGCCGGGCAATTGCGGGCGCACAAGGAGCAGCCAATGCATTTGTCCTTATCTATCTGGAAGTGCATCAGGTCTTTGCAGACCTTGGTGGAACAGCTACGATCTCTGATGTGGGCTTCATACTCATCCCTGAAATAGCGGATGGTGGAAAGCACAGGATTCGGAGCAGTCTGCCCCAATCCGCACAGCGAGAGCTTGCTGATGGATTCGCCCAAACGCTGCAATTCCTCGATATCTCCTTCACGGCCGTAGCCAGAGGTGATGCGGTCCAGGATTGCCAGCATTTGTTTGAGGCCAATGCGGCAAGGAGAACATTTTCCGCAGGATTCTTCCACGCAGAAGTCCATAAAGAACTTTGCCACATTTACCATGCACTTTTCTTCGTTCATCACGATCACGCCGCCAGAGCCCATCATGGATCCACGTTCTTTCAGGCTTTCATAATCCACGCCAGTATCCAGGTGTTCCACTGTGAGACAGCCGCCGGAGGGTCCTCCGAGCTGCACAGCCTTGAATTTGTGATCGCCTATCATACCACCGCCCACGTCGAAGATGAGTTCGCGCAGCGTGGTACCCATGGGCACTTCCACCAGTCCGGTGTTCTTGATATCTCCGGTCAAGGCAAAGACCTTGGTGCCGGGAGATTTCTCGGTTCCCATGCTGGAAAACCACTTCGCTCCCTTGCGGAAGATGGTGGGAATATTGCCGAAGGTCTCCACGTTATTTACCACGGTGGGTTTGCCCCAGAGTCCCTGCAGGGCAGGGTAGGGCGGTTTGGGAGTGGGATTGCCACGTTCGCCTTCGATGGAGTGGATCAGAGCTGTCTCTTCACCACAGACAAAGGCACCGGCTCCAGTGCGGACTTCTGCATCGAATGAGAAGCCGGAATCGAAGATGTTTTCACCCATGAGGCCCATATCTTTGGCTTGGGCGATGGCCATCTTGATGCGTTTGATCGCCAGGGGGTATTCGGCACGGATATAAAAGAATCCCTCGCTCGCGCCCATGGCATAAGCACCGATCATCATCCCTTCCAGGATGCGATGGGGGTCGCCTTCCAAAAGAGAGCGGTCCATAAAGGCACCGGGGTCACCCTCGTCGGCATTGCAAATGATGTACTTCTGATCGGCTTTGTTATCGTGCACCATCTGCCATTTGATGTAGGTGGGGAATCCACCGCCGCCACGGCCGCGCAGGCCGGAGGCTTTCATTTCATCCACCACGTCTTGTGGTGTCTTTTGGGTAAGAACTGTTCCCAATGCTTCGTAACCGCCTGTAGCGATGTATTCATCCAAAGATTCAGGATTGATGTAGCCGCAATTTTCCAGGGCTACTTTAATCTGCTTTTGGTAGAAAGGCACATCTTGTTTCACAGCGAAGGTTTTCTCTTCTTCCTGCAGCATCAAACGGGTTACGGGGCGTCCTTTAATAAAGTGCTCACTTACGATTTCTTCCACATCGTCCGGAGTTACGTGTTTGTAAAATATTCCTTCGGGATAGATCACCATTACGGGACCAAAATCGCAAGGACCCATACATCCGGTTTCGATGATGTTTACTTCGTTTGTGGCATGGTGCTTTTTTAGCACTTCGTGGAAGCGTTCCTTGATCTTCAGGGCTCCGGCTGAGATACAGCCAGATCCGCAACAGATCAGGAGGTCAATATGTTTCAGAGACATTTAACTCCTCCTCTTCTTAGTCGCCTGTAGCGACAGCATAATCGGAGACGACTCTGCCATTTACGATGTGCTCGACTACTACCTTCTTAACCTTGTCCGGATTCATATTTCCGTATGTGACTTTAGGCTTGCCCTCTTCGATGAGGTCCACCACCGGTTCCATTGAAGAAAGTCCTTTTTCGCCAGTTTGAGTTACCAAAACGTCGCTAAGGTTTCTTGCTGCAATCTCTTCCAAGAATGTTTTCATGACTTCACGTGCGCCCATCGCGATCCCGGATGTTCCCATCCCGACTACGATTTTGATGCGTACGTTACCGCCACGAAGCTTCATATCTTCTTGGGCTTTTTCACGGATTTTTTTAAGGTCTGCCAGTGTTTTCATCAGACATCCTCCATGTTTGTATTTTGTATTCCTTCAAATAATGATTGATCGATGTATTCGATTACATCGGGATAAGTAAGTGGGATATCACCCAGTTCTTCGCGAATGGCTTTGGTATCCAGGTAAAAGCATTGCTCTTTGGCCTTGTCGCGGTAGATTAAATGAACATAATAATCCACATCAGCGTGACCAATGATCGCATTCAAAAGCGTATCTTTGAGATTTCCCAGAGGCATTCTATCGATATGATCCAAGGTGAAATCCACTGTGAGCACGGTGCCAAAGCCAGGTTCGCTGGCCATTTTGAACGATCCGCCTACCATTTCCGCGTTTTGTTTAAACAGCGGGATGCCCAGTCCTACTTTCTTTTCACGCTCCAATTTGGAAGTGTAAAAAGGATCCTGGGACTTTGCCAAAGTGTGCGAATCCATACCTACACCATCGTCTTCCACGATGATGCGCAGGCGGTTTTTCGGCACATTATTGATCACCCGCACCTTGATATTCCTGGCTTCCGCTCGCACGGAATTCTCCAGAATATCCAAGAGGTGCAAAGAAATGTCTTGCATGTCTTGCTTTACTCGTAACGAGCCAGGATTTCTTTTACTTTGTCTTTGGTGTCGATCCGGCCGAAGGCATCTTCGCCGATCACAAATACTGGGGCCAGCGAGCATGCGCCCACACAGCGCACTGCACTCATGGTAAAGAGGCCGTCTTCGGTGGTTTCACCGATTCCTATGCCCAGGTAATCTGAGATCATCTGTGCCAGCTTGGGAGCGCCTTTTACAAAACACGCTGTTCCCATGCAGACATTAAGGGTGTATTTACCACGAGGTTTCATGGTAAAGAAATTGTAAAAGGTTACCACGCCATAGATCTTGCTGGCGGGGATGTTCATCTTTTCTGCGATAAACTCCTGCACTTCAATGGGTAGGTAGCCAAAAAGTTCCTGCGCTATACGCAAGACCTCGATCAGCGGATTGCGCAGATCTTTTCTTTCTTCGATTGCTTCAGCCAGGGCGTCATAGACCCGGGACTGATCTTGAGCTACGGAAGCCATAACTCCTCCTTGTTTATCTTTCTTTTTCATGTATCATTATTTATATAGCGGCCGTCCAGCTTGCGGGCGGCCCGTAATATTTCTTGCACTGTGGCTTCTTGCACCCGCATAGTGCAAGATCCCTGCTTCAGATCGCTCAGATAATGAGCATCACTGGCTCTCAAAAAAGCCTTGTCTGCCAGCTCTGGATGCTGCTGGAGATATTCCGGCAGATTCAGTCTTGCCGTGATCCCCAAGATTTCAAAATCCGGGCTTGGCGGTAAAAACCCCAATTGGGAGATGATGCTATTGACCTCAGCATCGATATGTGCCGGCACCGCAAGGCCACCAAAGGCGAGAACCTGCTGCACGGCTGTAGTAATATCCCAGATTGATGAATTTATCAAAGCTCTGGATTCCACTCTTAAAATGTTCTCATTTTCGTCAATGATTACTTGGTCTCCAAAGAAATCAGGGTCGTTTTCGATCGGCAAAAGCGACTGGTAAAGCTCCTGATCAAAAGCCTGGGCCCCTCTGGGATCATCAAAATAGGCCAGCAGGTGAATTTCTTCCACAGTCTGGATTTCCACCCCCCAGCTAAAATACAAGCCAGCTTTTCTGGCCACCGCGGCATAGGCCGGGCAATTTGCCATACTATTATGATCTGTGATGGCAAACCATTGGGTATCCAGCTCTTTGAGCCTCGCACACAAAGCCGATGGGGACATTTCCAATCCCCCACAGGGAGATAACACACTATGTATATGCAGGTCAGCGCGAAAGCAGCGCATTGTCGATCGGATTACTTTCCCAAAAGCTTATACAGGATTCCAGCCAGCTCGAAAGTCTCATATTTGCTGCTGATCAGGCAGATGCTTTCTTCCAAAGCTTTGTCGCAGACCGCGGCATCAGGTGCGTGCCCTTTGGCAAAGATAATGGCGGGAATCCCCGTCATGGAGGCCACCGCGATCACGTTCAGGTGTTTCATGATGGTGATCCAGACCTGTTCCGGTTTCGCAGAACCCATCACGTCGCTCAGCATATCGCTCACATAAGCGCCGGAAATCAGAATCTCATCCGGATCGAGGGCCGGAGTGTGATTTTCTCCCCCGATTGCGGCAATGTACTCAGTTAGTTTTATCATCTTTATATCCTTTTATCTTTTTATTCGTCTTCATCCAGGTCCGGATTGCCCCGCCTTAGTACCAGGCAGTCATCTATCGAGGCCTTGCCTTGCACGATGTCCTCGGCCAGAGCATAGCAAGTGGGAGAGCCACAGGCACTGCAGTTCAGCCCCGGAAGCATAGTGAGAAATTCATTGATTCTTTTCATCTTCTGAATGGCTTTCTTGATATCTTTATCGAGCTCCATAATGGGGCGTGGGGCCAGAGGGGAAACTATAAATTCGCCCTGGGCATAGAGCTTTTCGAGCTCTTCCACATGGATTTCCTTGTTTGTCCCTTCTTTGCTCATTTTCTTGATCCGGCTCATGGCTACGAAGGGATTTTCCACATTCAGACATCCGCCCACGCAACCGTTTGTGCAGGTTCTCAGCACGATATAATCGTATTGATCCAGATAGTGATCTTCCACCCGGGAGAGGATGTCCATCACATTCTCCACTCCATTTACAGAGAGCGCGCGGATATCGTCTGTATCCACCAAATCTGCCTGCACGCCGGAGAGAGCCCAGGTGAGCCCTTGTGGATAGGTATCGATATCCACCGGATGATTCTGGATTTCTTTGAGGATTTCACGCACCCGGCCATAGATCATACCTGCGGAAAAAGCTCCGTCCTGCAGGTGTTTATAGGCACCTTCTGGCTGATGAACAGCAGTCACATGAGCCACACAGGGTACGATCAGGAAGATGCCGATTTCCTCGTCCTTCAGCTTTTGTTCTCTGGCTATTTTATCCCGCAGATAGCGGGTGAGGATGCTCATCGGAGCTTCCTGATGCAAAAGATTGGGCAGCAGAGAAGGATATTTCACCTGAATGAGACGCACCACCGCCGGGCAATTGCTGCCCAAAATCGGCCTTTTGTCCCGGTTTACTCTGATATAATCCCTGATAATGGAGATCATAAAATCCGTAACCATTGCTTCTTCGGCTACTTCATCAAAGCCCAGCTCCAGCACGGCCTGCTTGGCCGCCGCGTAGCTGATGTCTTCGGTAAATTGACCAAAGAAACTGGAGGAGATGATCACCACCTTGTATTTGAAATTATGTATAATGTCAAGGGGATCGCTGGAAGGGATGATGGCGTGAAATTCGCACACATCCATACAATTTCCACAATCCACACAGCGATAGGGATCTATATCTGCTTTGCGGTTTCGCACCCGGATGGCTTCGGTGGGGCAGACGCGCACGCAGGCTGTGCAGCCGGTGCAATTGTCCTCCAGGATCTGGATCGCGTGAAAGTAGGGAGTATTATTTCTAATCATGGTGTCTTAAGCGAAATAAATGAGAAATTCCAGCTTGGTGGAGCTGCCTGCTGCCGAAACCAAACTCATGGCGTCACTATTTTTCTTGATATTGGGCAGACCCAGTCCTGCGCCAAAGCCCAGCTCGCGCACCAGATCATCTGCGGTGGAAAATCCAGGTGTCATAGCTTGCTCGATATCGGCAATGCCTGGCCCTTGATCTTCAAAACACACGTGGATCAGATTCTCATACACGGTGCTGTACATGATGCCACCCTTGGAATGGGCAGCCACATTGATCTCTGCTTCATAGGAGGCCACGGCGATTCTTCTGAGAACTACGGAATCCACCCCCAGGCGTTTAAGCATATTTTTGAGCTCAAAAGAGCCTTTGCCCGCTGTGTTAAAATCCTTTTCTGGAATGGCAAATTGCAGCTTTACCTCCGCCTCAGGTTTTAGCTCCTCAAAGTGCTGCACTGCATCCTCAAAGCCTTCGGCTACGTAGCGATATTCAGACATCAAATTAGATTTTACAGCTGCGCAGACCCGCATTGTAGAGCAAACCACTGCAGCGATAAAGAGTAAACTTGGTAGTGATGATAGGCAGTCCCCGCTCCTGTGCCATGTCGATCACATCTTGCAGAGGCTTTTTGCCCCGCACAAATACTATTGCGATAAGATCGATCATATCGCTGAGCCGGATGACTTGATTGTTGGTAAGACCGGTGAGCAGCAAGGTGGACTCTTTGGTGCACATCAAGATGTCGGATATCATGTCCGACGCAAAAGCGCAGGGGACTTCCCTGTCCAAGTCCGCTTCAGGAAAGAGCACTTCCCCTTCCAGCAATGTGACGAGATCACTAAGTATCATTCATATTCACCTTGTATTTATTACTAAAATCCACACTTTGTAAGGCTCTCATATCAGTCAAGGAAAAAGTTAAATCTAATGGAGAATTGAGGATTGAAAATTGAGAATTACTGCTGGATTCGACACGTCTCGTGTCGAGGAAAAGTGGAATTTATTGAGAATGTAGAATTGGTCGGCAAATGTGAAAGAGGTTTTCAAGTTTTAAGGTTTTAGCGTTTTAGCGATATAGCAGCACAGCGTCCATCCCCTAATTCTACATCATACATTCTAAATTCTACATTTGAAAGTAATTCTACATTTGAAGGTAATTCTCCATTAACCCAATCTCACTCGACACGAGACGTATCGAATCCAGCACGCCAATTCTAAATTAGGCGACCCGAACCTTTTTTTCTTGACGGATATACAGATTATTTACAGTTTGGATTTCACTGATTTTTATTCCCAAGAGACCAACGCAGTAGCTGGATTTTGTTGATGTTATAGATTTGAGATATGGAATACTTACGCTGCGCTCTTAAGGATCACCGTGATACATATAAAATAAAAGATAAAGGAGCAAAAGAGTGGAAAAACTGATGCTATTGGGCGATGAAGCCCTCGCGCAAGGTGCTCTGGATGCAGGAATCTCTGGATTCTACGGCTATCCTGGCACCCCCTCCACCGAGATTATTGAATACGTTCAAAAATCCCAACAAGCTATTGAAAATGCTGTTCACCGCAGATGGTCTTCCAATGAAAAGACCGCCATGGAGACTGCCCTGGGCATGAGCTATGCCGGCAAACGCACCATGGTCACCATGAAACACGTAGGCCTGAATGTGGCGGCTGATCCTTTCATGAATTCAGCTATGACCGGCTCGAATGGCGGACTGTTGGTC
>Ga0265295_1005695_pt1 | contig 15644 bp, 23 predicted proteins | sample Munlansysbiofilm_FD_192503 | JGI IMG/M metagenome (GOLD analysis project Ga0265295, IMG submission 192503) | Leachate microbial communities from a municipal landfill in Southern Ontario, Canada - Methane capture system biofilm | ecosystem: Engineered > Solid waste > Landfill > Unclassified ... | reverse complement strand
TTCTCCTTTTTTAGATACATTTAAATATTATTTTAAAGAAAAAAATCAATTAAGTAATTATAGACCATATGGTGATTATGATATATTTGATGATTGGTTTTAATAATTTTTAAAAAAATTTTTTAATAAATTTTTGATATTTAATGATATATCAAATTCATTAATATTTGATAATAATAATTCATTTAATTTTTTATCACTATTTAATTTATCTAAATTATTATTATATTCATCATCGTCATCATCGTCATCATCGTCATCATAATCATATGGATTTTCAATTTTTTGAAGTAATCTATTAATGATTTCAATTTGTTTTATACATTTAGATTTTCTAAAATTTAAATATGTTTTAACAAAATTAAAAATTATATCATATTCAATAAATTCATTTGATAATATTAAAATATTACCACCATTTACAACAATACCATTTTTATTATCTTTTATTTTATTTAATTTATTATAAAAAATTTTTTGATATTTGTCATCTCTTATTGTTATAACATTATCATTATGAATCTGACTATAAGCTGGATAAAATATTATTTCAATATTTTTTAATGTTTTACCTATTTTAATTTTAAAAATAGTTATATCATTCTCAATTTCATCCCAGTTCTCTTCATCAAAAGGATCAATTAATTCTTTTTTTTCTATAATAAATTGTTTAAAATTTTTCAATTTTTTAATTTTATTTTTTTATATTTTCATATAATATTCTATATAGTATTTGATCTTCTATTGTATTTAGAAAAATTGGATCTTTATCAATTACTTCCATATATATATTAATTATTCTTTTTGAAACTATTAGATTAATTGACTTATTATTTTTCCTTTCTAATGTAGTTTTATAAAAATCATTACCAGATTTTATCCAATTCATTTTATCCCAATTAAAATATAAATCTTGTTTAAAATTATTTAAATATTCATTATCTTTAATAGCACTAAAATATTTAACTTCAGAAAATAAATCAAAAATTTTAGAATTATCTTGATAATAAAAATTATTTAAAAATATGTTATTGTTATTAGAATTTAAATATAATTTTATATAATAATTTTCATAACCAGTAAAACCAGTAAAATATATTTTAGTTAAAAGAATATCTAATCTTTTTTCTTCTGTAATTTTATATTCGGTGTAATATTGGTCTTTATTTGATTCATAAAATGGATCAGACTCATCCATATAATACCAGTTAATATCATTAATTAATGTTGATTTTAATAGGTTATTAATTATTTTTTCACTACTATTCATAAAGATAAAAATAATATTTTATTTCTATATATAAAAATAATAATTAAACTTTAATTATTATTTTTAATAAATTAAAATAAAAATGCTAGAATATTCTATTGATTTTTTAGATGGTGCTAGATTTCATTTAAATAATAATAATGAAGAAGGTGAATATAAAGTAACATTTAAAGATGATGAAAATATAATATATCAAACTAATTTAAAACCTGGTAATTCTGTTAAAACTAAACAAATATATTATAAAAATTGGAATATAATTGTTGAAAAAAATGAAAAAATATTATTAGATTATAAAATAGATTTAAAAGATAAAAATGTTTTAATAAGAATGCAATCTAAATCTTTGGGAGACACATTAGCTTGGACTCCTTATATTGAAGAATTTAGAAAAAAACATAATTGTAAAATATATTATTCAACATTTTTAAATTTTTTATTTAAAGATCAATATCCTGATATAAATTTTATAAATCCTGGTGAAAAAGTCGAAGATGTTTTTGCTCAATATCATTTAGGATGGTTTAATCCTATGATTGATAAAAATCCAAATGATTATAAAAAAATACCATTACAAAAAACATCATCAGATATTTTAGGATTAGAATATAAAGAAATTATTCCAAATATAATAAAACCAGTAGTTTCGAATCCATATAATCAAAAATATGTTTGTATTGCACAATATTCTACAGCTAATGCTAAACATTGGCATTATCCAATTTTAAATAGTGAAAAAGGATGGCAAACATTAGTCGATTGGTTAAATTATTTAGGATATAAAGTTTTGGTTATAAGTAAACAAGGAACAAATTTAAAAAATGTAATTGATAGAACAGGTGATTATCCATTGGAATGGAGAATTCATGAATTAATGCATGCTGACTTTTTTATAGGGTTAGGTTCAGGATTATCTTGGTTAGCATGGGCATTGGGAAAAAAAGTGGTAATGATTAGTGGTTTTAGTGATCCAATTTGTGAATTTACTACTAATAATATAAGAATAATAAATAAAAATGTATGTAATTCATGTTTTAACAAATTCGAATTTGATAAAGGAGATTGGAATTGGTGTCCAATACATAAAGATACAGAAAGACAATTCGAATGTACAAGAACAATTACACCAAAAATGATATCAAATGAAATAATAAAAAATAAATTAGTAGAAAATAAGGAAGGTTTTAATTTTGATTTACATATAAATGACAATGATATAAATGTTGAAAAAATGAATATTTATTATAAAGATAATAGAATAAATATTCATTATAATGATAATGAAAATAAAAAAATAAATATAAAAATAAAAGATGAATTTAATAAAATTATTAAAAATTCTAATGATGTTGAATTGAATAATAATTTTATTATTTGGTATTCTTTTGATTTAGATAGTGATTATTATAATATTGAAATTTCTAATGATTTAAAGATATTATATAAAATTAAATTAAATATTGAAAAATAATAATTTAATTTTAATATATAAACCTATGAAATATATCAAATTATTTGAAAATATAGATTGGGATTGGATAGACGAAGAACATGAAGAAAATGTGCCGATTTATAAAATTGGAGATAAAGTAAAAATGCATAATTTTTATGCTTACTATCCAAAACATCCATTAAAAAAAATAAAGGTTTTTTTAAAAAATATGAAGGTAATGATATTGAACAATATCATATTATTATTGATATTAAAAAATCAGATGAAGTTGATTTAGATTATGGTAAAGGTGTTTCAGAAATATATAATGGATATCTTTATAGAATTTCACAAAAATGGCCTTGGTATAAAATAGAAAATTAAAAATATGATTAATAATTATAATAAATTTATAAAATATGAATTTAAAATATGTCCTTATTGTTTAAATATACATCAAAGTATAAATAATAATACAATAAATGAAAATTTAAATGATAAAATATCATCATTACAAATTAATGTTCCATTAAAAGGGTGTGTTAATAATTGTAAAAGTTGTATAGCAAAAATACATAATACTCAAGATAAAATAAAAATGTTAAATAACATTATAATTGATGAAAATAAATATTTTGAAAATTTAAAATTAGTTAGAAGAAAATGTGATACAGCTGTTCTGACAAGTGATCATGGTGAACCAATTCAGAATATAAATTTTATTAAACAATTTGGTAAATTAAATAAATTATTAGATAATCCTTTTAAAATAGAAATACAAACCACTGGTGTATTATTAAATGATAATAATATATCATTATTAAAAGATATTGGATTAAATGTTGTATCGTTATCTGTTTTTGATATATTTGATAACATAAATAATTTAAATATTATAGATGTTAAAAAGAATCTAAGATATGATATTTTAAATGTGTGTAAAAAAATAAAAGATAATGGTTTTATATTAAGATTAAGTATTAATTTAATAAAAGAATATGAAAAATATTCAATGGAAAAATTATTTGATATAATAAATGAAATAAAACCAGATCAATTAACTTTTAAAATTTTATGGTGTAACGATGATGATAATCCTATTAATCAATGGATTAAAATAAATAAAGCAAATGAAACAGTATTATCTAAAATATCCAATTATATTATAAATAATAATGGTGAAAAAATTAATAATAATAAGTATATTTATAATGATATTAGTATATTTTTAGTTGAAAATTGTATGATTGGAAATTATTTAATCATAAGGAATGATGGTGAATTATATAATAGTTGGTTAAGTTGTAATCCTATAAAATCTGAAAATAAAATTAAAGAAATAGAATATGATTATTTTAATGAAAATATTAATTGGAATTTTTTAGATGAAGAAAATGAAGATATTTCATCTGAAGATTTTATAATGTTTAAAGGTCAATATGATTATTTTTCTTTATATGTTATAAAAAATAAAGATTATGATGGTTATAATAAAGATAAACACATATGGAATGTTGATAAAAGGAATACAAAAGTATCATGTTATTCTAGTTTAAATTATGCTTTAAAACATAATTCTTATATACCTTCTAAATCAAAAATTAATACTTATATTGATTTTGAAAAATTAGATATTATTAATAATTATATGAAAGAAAATATAAATTGGGATTGGGTTGGATAAAAAAGAATCTAATGAAATGAAAGATTTAAATAGTAAATTAGATGATATAATTAAAAAAACAAAAAATGGTGAAATTGAATGGGAATTTAATAAAAAAGATTCATCTATTGTTGTTTATGATTCAATTATACCAATAACTAATGAAAAACATATTTTTCTAGCATTTACTAAAAGAAAATTATCTAATAATAAATTAAATTTCTATTTAGAGATATATATAACATCAAAAACCGGAGATAATCATTATAGTGAATTTATACCAGAAAATAAAAGTTATTATTATACTAGAATTGCATCTTTATATGTTACTAGATTTGAAAAATTAATTGAACTTTATTCTTTTATAAAATTTAATAATTTTTTAAATTTAAAAGTCGGTAAAGAAGAATATGCTTTAAATCTTTACAAATGGACAGAAGATAATAAATTAATATGGTATAAAAAAGATGATAATTATATATGTTTTGATACAAATATATCAGATATTAAATTGTATATAATGGTATTGAAAAATAACAACATTTTTATTGAATTGATATATAATGACAATATTAAAAAATTTATAAATTTTATAGATAATAGGAATATCAATTTATATAAATTGATTGATGAAAAAAATAAAAATAAATAAATGGTCAAATCTCCTTGTATTAATATTTGTACATTAAATGATAAAAAAATATGCATAGGTTGTTATCGTAGTGCTGAAGAAATATCTAGATGGAATTTTTACAATGATGAAGAAAAGAAAAAAGTAATTGAAAATATAATAAAAAGAAAAAGTGAATCTGGTATTGATTATTATGGATTTGGTTAAATATTTAATTCATATCCCGAAAACTTTTTTAAGTAATCTGAACATTTAGTCCCATTTTTATCAGCAATATCAATTTTACCATTTGATTTTAAAAATTTCTTAACAGATTTATTACCAACTAAATGAGAAGCAGCTAATATTCCTGATTCTGTTATTTTAATTCCATTAATTATTTCACCATCATAATGTAGATAATTTCTAAGATAATGCTTATTCTTTTTTAATAAATTCACAACAGCTTTATGTTGTTCTTTTGGTGGAAATATATCTGGATTTTTTTTAAATTTAACATGATTAATATGATCATAACCAGCATCTTTTAATGCACTTTTACCAAATTGATATAATCCAATATATCCATATTTATTTATACTTTTCCAATTTCCAGAAGATTCTTTAAATGATAAATCTTTTAAAAAATCTTTTAAATTTTTTGGGGTTTCAATTTGTATTATCTTATCATTTTTTTCTTTATCATTTACATTATTTACTATTTCTATTAATTCTGAATTTTTTTTCAAATTATCTTCTGAAATATCAAATTCATTAAATGATAAATTTGATATTAATATTAAAGATGATATAATTGTATATAATATTGTTTTTTTTAAAGACATATCTTTTATAGAATGTGTTATTTTATTAATTAAAGAATTTACAAATTTAACAAATTTTTCTTTATTATTAATATTTTTTTTAATGAATGTCTTAGATTTTGATAATATATTATTTATATAATTTTTATATTTATTAGGAATTTCATCATCATAAACATTATCCCATTCTACTTCATTATCAGATATATACTTCAAATCTTCATTTATAAATTCAATGAAAAATTCTAATTTTTTTTCAAATATGAAATCTTTATATTTTAACATTTTTAATTTTTAAATTTTTTACTAATTTCTTCAGGAAGAAAACTAATAACATTATTTATGTCGTTTTTTATACATTTAAATAGAAAATCATCTAATAAATTTATTTTTTCATTATTTTCGAATATCCATTGAAATGCATCAATTATTTTATTTGTCATCCATTCTATATTATATTCACCTTCGAAAAACGCCAATGGTTTTACTGTTTTCCAAATATTATAAAATTTAGATATAAAATCTTTTTTAATATGAAATTTTACATTTTCTAAAAAATTATCTATTGAGTCATAAAAATTATCAACTATATCTTCCTTAATTATACGTTTAACAACATCAATTAATTCTTTATAATTATAATCATTTTCTTCCTCTTCAACCCAATCCCAATCTATATTTTCATATTTTTTTATATATTTCATAATTTATTTTTTTTTTAGTTATAGATCAATGTAATATATGGTAAAAATGTTTTATAATTAGTTATTTTTCCATTTAAATAATAATAATATTTAAAAGTGTCCATATATGGATAATCGTAGTGTTTTGAATTAATTTTTCTATCCACATTAACATATAATTTTTTTTTATTATATTTAACTTCATCATAAGTTAACATATCATTTTTTATTGCATAATCTAAAAATACTGATTTATCCTCATTATATGATGTATATATTCTATCCATATACCATCCTTTATTTGTTTTCCATAATAATGATCTACCTATTATCTTTTCATCTGATTCATCAAATTTTAATATTAACATTTTACAATTTGGATTATTAACATAAAAATCAAATAATTTTTGATGTTTTTTAAATCTCATACAAGATCTTCCTAATGTTCCAAATGAAACATTATTTTTTTCATTATACCAATGTCTTATTTCTTCTCCTTCTACAACTTTTAAATAATATAATTTTTTTAATTTTTTATAATATTTTTTAAATTCTAATACAATTGATTCTACAAATTTAATATCATTAAATAATAACATAAATAAAGTTCCTATTTTTTTATCTCTTCTATAGTTATTGTGATATGGATTTAATTTTTTATTATTAATTATATCTTTTTTATTATTTGGTAAATAACTTATGTGTTTATCATCTACTATATCAATATAATTCATATTATTTTTTAATAAAAAATTAGAAAAATAATCTAATTTTAGTCCATTATAATAAAAAATATTATTTATAATATATTTAAAATCATTCGAATATTTCATAGGTATTTTTTAATTTTATTATAAAATTCATTTGGTCTAAAAGGTTTTGATAAATAATCATCAGCATTTAATTTCATACATTTTTCTGAATCAAGAGGTGATGCTGAACTACATATGATTTTAATATCATTTTTTTCTTTTTTAAATATTTCTAATAATTCAAATCCTGTATAATAAGGTAATTTTATATCTAATATAATCAAAAAAATATTATCTTTAAAATTATTAAATAATTCTAATCCTTTTTTCCCATCTTCGGCATAATAAAAATTAATATTTAAATTTTTTAACAAAGATGAGAAATAAATAAAATTAGTTGGTTCGTATTCTATTAATAAGATTTTTTTCATTATCCTATATATTAAAAAAATTAAATTAAATTTGAACACATTTAAAAAAATATATAAAAATAAAAATATGTTAATATCTATAAAATTAATAGAAACAGTATCTACTGAAACTATTAAATCACCTATACAAATAAATACTGATAATTATCCAGAATTAAATAATATGAGTTTAAATGAAATTCATGAATATATAAATAATAATTCTACAAATATGCAATCATTTAATGGTTATTTATCTTTATATGATGAATTATTTGAACAGTCTATTATATCAGATGATATAAATAATGAAATTAAAAATATTTTTATAGAATAAAATTGATTTTAATATATATATATATATATATACAAATATAAAAAAAATAAAATAAAAGATATGTTGTTAAAATATGAAAATTATATAAAAGAAGCTTTAACCCCAGAAGAAATAGAAGAAAGAAAGAGAAAAGCTATGGAATCTCATATGAGAATGTATATTTCTAAAGATTTAGCTGATATTTTAAAAACAATAGATAATCCTATTGCACAAGATTTACTTACTTTATCAAGAAGAAATATAAAATTTAGTTATTCATTTTTAGATTTAACAAATAGTAAAGATGAAAAAGAAAAAGGTAAAGTTACATATATTCAAACTAATAAAGTTAAACAATTAGAAGAAAGTGGGTTAGATATTAAAGCTGCTAGAAATAATTATAAATCAGAAATATGGACTTCTAATTCAAGAACAGAACCAACAACAATTGGTAAGGTTGCTAAAAAAATCTTTAAAGATAAATATAATCAAGTAGAAATCGAAAGATTTAGTAATTTATATAAAGCGTCAATTGATAAAAAGGGAGATAAACTTAGATTAGTTTATGGTAATGATATTAAAAAATGGTATTTAGAAGAAAATTATGCTGAATTAAAGTCAACATTAGGGGGTTCTTGTATGAGACAATCTGAAAAAAATAAATATTTAAATATTTATGCTGAAAACACACCAGATAATGGTGCTTATTCTCATATTGGATTATTAATTCTTTTTAATGAATTTAATAAAGTTTTAGGTAGGGCTATTGTTTGGTTCAATTCTATTAAACCATATTATAAAGAAATAGATGGTAAAATTCAAAATATACCAAGAACATTTATGGATAGAGTTTATCTTGTATCAGATCATTATTTAGAATTTTTTATAGATTATGCAAAGAAAAATAAATGGTTATATAAACAACAACAATCATATAGTAATAGAAAATTTATCGATCCAATTGATAATAGTGTTCATGATTTAACTTTAAGTTTTAGATTAAAACCAAAAACATATGATTATTATCCATATATGGATACAATATGTTATTATACACCAGAAACTGGTAGAATTGGTTCTAAAATACCAAAAGAAATGGCATTAAAAAAATATAAAACATATGAATTAAGAAGTCCAGGTGGTGATGCTAGTTTAGTTAGATAATATTATCTATTAAAAAATTTGAAAAACTTGTACAATTTTTGTACAAGTTTTTTTTAATTTAATTTTAAAAAGATTTAATTATTATTTTTAAAATTTTTTAAAAATACAGACATTGTAAATAATCCGAATATTATACCTGATGTCCATAAAATAATTTTTATTATTATCATATTTATTAAATTATAAATTATATTTAGCTAATTTTAAATAAAAGTTTAATTCTTCCATTTTTTTTGAATCTTCATCAATATCTAAAATAGAATCAATTTTTTTCTCATCAATTTTTAAAGAATTTTTATTATTCATATAAAGTTTGATAACATCATTAATATCTTTAAATTGTTTATTAGATTCTTTTAGATAATTTAAAAAATCATCATAATCAATATAAGTAGTTATATCATATTTTTGAATTAACTTAATCATTTAATTATAAGTTCAATTATAAATTTAATATTTTAATTTTTAAAAAAAAAATTATTTATTATCTTTTTTAAGATTACCGCAATTACAAATCATACATAATATAAAAGAAATCGCAGCAACTGACATTAAAATCATAGATATTATGCAACAATTTATATTGAATGAAAACCACCCCATAACCATTACGATAATACTTAATAAAATTGAAAATAAACCAAGTTTTGATAAAAATTTAGAAAATTTACACATTTTTTAATGGATTATTTTTTTATATTATATATATTAAAATACGATAATGAAGTTTATTTAATTTTGAACCTAATTAAAAATATATATAAAATAAAAATAAAAATTATGGAAATTTGGCAAATATTAACAATTGTTTTTGGAATTTTAGCTGGTTTTTTCGGATTTTATTGGAATCGTGCAAAAACTATAATAGCAGAACTTGGAATTTTATTTAATGTAATATCTGAATTTTTAGATGATGATACATTAACTAAAGAAGAATTACAAGTTATTGTAAATCAAATTAAGAAAATATTTGAAGCATTTAAAAAAGATGGATCAGTTAAAACTGAAGTTATTGAAGAAACTAAACAAAAAGTTGTAAATTTAAAAATGAAATAATTTGTTCGACTTAGGAGTGTGTAATAAAACTCTATCAATTTTTTGATAGAGTTTTATTTTTTTAAATAAATTGAATTATATTATTTTTTTCATCCCAATCAACAGTTAACGGATTATTTGCATTTATATAATATTCATTTAAAACAGATGCATTAACAAAATGAGTATTATTATTTTTTTTGTATCCATATCCAGTGTGAATATGTCCAAATGTGTGGATTTTAGGTTTAAAATTATTTATTCTTTTTTCTAGTAATTCACAACCTAAATTATCTGTTCTACCAATTACTTTATCTAAATGACCAAAAGGTGGTCCGTGTGTTATTAAAATATCAGTATCATTTGGTATATCATTCCATTTTTGTTCCAATTCCCACCCATTTTTAGGTAAATTAAATGCCCATCCCATAAATTCTGGTTGCCATGGTGTGCCATATATTTTCACTAAATTTGGATATTCACCGATATAAATAAAATCATCTTGTAAATATGTAACACCATCGTATTGATTTACAACATCTTTTGATTTATAAGGAGAATCTTGAAAACAAAAATCATGATTGCCAGCAATAAATATTTTTTCTGTATAATCTAATTTTGAAAACCATTTTAAAAAATTTTTTAATTCATGATCATACCCCATTGATGAAAAATCACCCGCATGAATGATCAAATCACCACCTGGTAAATATTTAGTAATTTCATTATGTTTATTATGAGTATCTGATATAAATGTTATTTTCATAATATAAAAATAATTAAATTATATTTATTTACAAAATTTACATGAACATTGTAATGATTCATCATCACAACCACAATCACAATATTCTTGTTTAATTACTTTATCATCAGTTTGTTCGTTACATTTACATTTTTCATTATTACAATTACACATAATTTTATTTTTTTATTTTATATATTAATTTTTAATCATTCTAAATAAAAATAATATATTAATTTTAAATTAAAAAATTAAAATTAATATATAATTAAAAAAATAATTAATGGGTGCATCATCAGGACCAAAGATTATAACAGATAATTTAGTTGTTTTATTAGATACATTTAATAATAATAGTTATTTAGGAAAATCGACAACTAATGTTATAGTTAATCCAACATGTGAACAATTACCTAAATTATCATCATCAAATCCAAGTAATACATATGGATATTCATCAATTAGTAATGAAAAATCATATGAAGGTAAAACATCATTAAGATTATCACCAAATCAAGAAAGTAGTGGTTCAATAATATATTTTAGTAGTGGTGGATTAAGTGGAATGCAACCTAGTCAAACATATACATTTTCTTTTTATGTTTATATTCCATCTGATGTAAATTTCACAAGTATTAGAATTTTGTGGTATGATTATGCACCTAGTGGAAATCAAAGTCAGAGTACATATCACTACAATGCAAATTTAATAAGAAATCAATGGAATAGAATATCTGCTACTAGAACTTTAAGGGTAGACACTAATCGTTCATTCATATATGTTTATTGGTATCATTCTACATCAATAACATATTTGGGACAATCAATATATTTAGATAATTTCCAATTGGAACAAGGCAATCAAATGACATCATTTACAACTGGAACTTCTAATTTAATGTTATATCCAGATTGTGAATTAAATAAACCTAGATTGTTAGATAGTTCAATTGGAGGTTCTTGGTTAATTACATCACAATCAAGTGATTATTATTTAAGTGGAACGAAATCTTTAAAAATAACTAGAACAGGAATTAATAATTCTATATATAATTTATTAAGTAATGATTTAAGTGGAATTGTTCCTGGTAAATATAATGTTTTTTCATTTTATGTTTATATACCATCGACATCTAGTTTTGATTATTTCAGAATTAGATGGTATGATTATATAGGAACTAGTTCAAATGATTCTAGTACATATATTTATTCTAATTCAATTGAAAAAGATAAATGGGTTAGAGTTGAAGGAAAAAGGAATATTAGATCGGAAGCAACTAGGTCTTTCATATATCTTTATTGGTATCATAGTTCAGATGTATCATACCATAATATACCTATATATTTAGATAATTTACAAATAGAAGAGGGTGAAACAGCATCTAGATTTATTGATGGTTATAGAGGAACAACAATTGAAGAAAATGGTGGTTTACAAGATATTGCTTCTAATAGTTATGGTGGGGATTTAATAAATGAACCATTATATGATAATATAGATAATAGTTTAATATTAAATGGTATAAATAATTATATTTCGGTAAATTATGGTAAAGATATAAATCCTTATAATAATTCTATAACTTTATCAATATGGATTAAACCTAACGATTTAGTAACAAACTCAATGTTTATAAGTACTGGTCAGATTAGAGGAAATGGAAACTCAAATCAAAGAATGTTTATTTCTATATATAATGGAAAATGGGATTGGGGAATATTAACATCATCGTGGGGTGGTGGAACAGTAAGTGTAAATACAAATTGGAATTTAGTTACTATTGTAATTGATAATATAAGTGCCAGATTTTATTTAAATGGTGAACAAATATATACAAAAACAGTAAATTCAACATTTATTTTTAATGATAATATAAGATTAGGTTGTCATGATAGTAATTATTTTTTTAATGGTAAATTATCAAATTTTAAAGTATATAAAAAAACTTTAACAAATAAAGAAATTAAAAAAAACTATATAATGTTGAAAAAAAGATATGATTATATATGATAATTAGATATAAATTGTTTGAAAATAAAAATATAGATTTTTATGATGATTTCTTTAAAAAGGAAATAAAAGATATTGATTATTATTTAAATATAATAGATGAATTAAATATTAATAAATATTATATTAAACAATTATTTCATTGGGCATGTATGGAAAAATTAAATGAATTTGTTTATAAATTAAGTCAGAAATTAGATTTTAATGATTTAAAAGGTTTAATTAGAAGTTTAATTTATTTAGATTTTAATTATTTTAAAAAAATTATAATTGAAAATAATTTATTAAATTATTATTTAAGTGACAAAGATATAGTAGAACATATAATATCTAAAGGATATGTTAAAAAAATAAAATTTTTAGAAGAAAATGGTATTCAATTAAATCAAAAAATTTTAGAATTGTCATGTTTTCACAATAAGTTAAATATATTTAAATATTTAATATCTAAAGGATTAGATCCAAATAAAAAAACTAAAAATAATTTCTCATATAAGAAATTACTTAAAAGAAAATAAATATTATATGATATTATATTCTATACCAGTATATAAAAATCCTGATTGTATTGAACAATTATGTAAAGGTATATTATTTTTTGATAAAAATGCTTTAATTGTATTACATGTTTCAAAAACAGAAAATATTGAAAATTTTAAAATAAAACATAAACAAGTATTAGTTAATAATAAACAATTTGAAACAAATTGGGGGTGGGATTTTACTAGAGTTCATGTATCTAATTACAAATTTGTAAAAGATAAATATGATATAGAATATATTATTTTTGTACCATCAAATAGCTTAATGATAAAAGATCCAACTAATTATATAAAAAATTATGATGTTGGTTTTAGTGAACAACAACACGGAATTTCTAAATTAACTCCTCCTTTATTAAAAGAAGATTATCAAATAAATTGGGCTGGTGATTTTTTAAAAAGTGATATATATTTAAAAATTTTATCAGAATTAAATACAAATAATAAATATGGTTGTATTATAGATTGTACATTTGTTAATAATATTATAATGAATGAAATTTGTTATTTTTATGAAAAATACTTTAATTATGAAAAAATAACTTTTTATTTAGAAGAAATTTTAATACCAACTATATCTTGTAATTTAACAAAAAAAATATCAAATTCTTTACTTTATATGAAGAATTTAAATATAGAAGAATTTAAAAAAATATTGATTGATAACAATGATTCATCTTTTCCATATGGTCCTCATTTTTTCACTAAAAGAGTTGAAATGAATATGGATAATGATAATAGAATATATTATGAAAAATATATAAAATAATATGAAGAAAATAAGTTTTGTATGTACTACATATAGAAGATATACATGTGTTACAAGAATAATTGAACAATATTTACAACAAGATTATAAAGGTGATAAAGAATTAATTATTTTTAATACTGATATAGAAAATCCTATGTTTTTAGATGATTCATTAAAAAATGAAAATATTATAGTTATTAATAATAATATAGATTATAAAAATGGATTAGAATATAAAAATAGAGGTCAAATATTAAGAGATTCAATTAGTCATTGTAATGGTAATTATTTTATGTTAGCCGATGATGATGATGTTTATTTACCTTGGCATTTAAGACAAGCATTTGATGGTATATTAGAAAATGGTAAAGATGCTTGGAAACCTCAAAAAAGTATGTTTTCAACATTACAAAAAATTGAAATGGTACAGAATACTTTAGAAGCATCTGTTATTGTCAAAATGGATAGAATTCGTAAAATAGGTTTTCGTGAAGATTTAACTGGTTATGAAGGATTGAGTTGGTATACAAAATTAAGAGACGAAGGTCAATTAAATGAAAATAATACTAATTATATACCATCATATTGTTTTAATTGGAGTGACCCTGATATTGCATCACATAAACAAAGTGGAGATATTGATAATCCAGATAATTTTGAAAATCATAAAAAACAATCAAATGATATATCTAATAAACCATTAAAAAGATATGGTGAAAATATAAAATATTTCTATAAAAGATATTTTGATTTTATAAAAGAAAATAAAAACTTATATCCATTGGAATTTTATAATAACTATGCATCCTATTATATGAATCAATGAAATTATATTATATAACAGATTTTGGGTTGTTCTAATGAGTTATTTTATTAAAAATGAGTAATAACCCTACATCTATTAAAAAATCAATTAGAATCAATAATATTTTGAATGTTTTTAATATTTTTAAATTAATATATAAGTAAAAATAATAAAAAAATTATGATAAAAAAATTTAATGATTTTGTTAATGAAGAATTAACTGCTAAACAAAAAAAATTACCAAAAGCATTACAAGATGCTATAATTAAAAGAGAAAATAAAAAAGGTAAGAAAGAAAAAAAAGAAAAAGATGATGATAAATAAATTCGAATGAAAATTCGTTTTTATTGTTAATTAATTTGAAACTTTTATTTTTATTTTTAATATAAGAATAAAAGTTTCCTTATTTTATCAAATAAGGTGGTGGAGTTGGCAAATAATTGTCAGCCTAAAAAACCGAATTTTAAAAATTCGGTTTTTTTTATTTTTATATATAGTTATATGAAATATATTAAATTATATGAAGATGTTGAATGGGAATGGGAAGATGAAGAATCTAATTATTTACCAAATAGTAATGATGTTAAAAAAGTTAGAAATTATTTAGAAATAAATTATCCTATAAAAAATA